>OHPG01000006.1_pt1 | contig 222838 bp, 205 predicted proteins | sample 1577751 | NCBI WGS metagenome assembly OHPG01 (sample SAMEA3879548, study PRJEB24766) | human gut metagenome | biome: human-associated habitat; feature: feces | place: USA | collected 1985/1987
TCCGGATGCGCGGAGGAACTTCCGCCCCACAAGGCGTCGTTTTCGCCAAGAACGGCTACCCGTTCAACGGCTCGAAAATCGACCGGCAGTTCAGTTTCTCCAAAATCGACCATGCGCTGAGCCTGAACCGCCGACAAGCACTCTCCGCAAACGAACGCGGCTCCGCAAGCAATCCGGCCGCATCGTTCAGTCACCTGCTCGAGGATCTTCTGCAACCGGCCTACGATACGGACGAAGAACGGCGCCGTCAGGAGCGACTGCGCAAAAAGAAAAGACGCCAACGACTTTAAATTTCATTACCTATGGAGACAACCACCATCATCGAGCTCTTCGAAGAGCTGAAAAAGCAGATCGCCGCGCTCGGCCGCAGACTGGACGACCGCAACTCGCCGGCCCCGCCGGTGTCTTCGATACCGACTGAACCGGATAATCGGCTCGACCGGCTGCTGGAAACGGCGCGGCACACACGCACGAACGTCGAACGGGTCCGCATGGAACTGACGGACCGGATTTCGGCACTGGAAAAGAAACTCGGGCAGGAATGCGGAAAATGCGCCGCTCTGCCTTCGCCGCAGCGGCATATCCACACCATCGACTTCAAATCCTCGAAATCGACGCTCTGCATGTTCGGGCTCTCGCTCGCTGTCGTTTGCTGCGGCGTACATATCCATCGGCTGCACACCCGCATCGGCAGCATCTGCGACGCCGAACTGAAATACCGATACATCAGGATGAAAGGAGAAGCCTCCTCCGAGCGGATCGCAGAATTGGAGGATATTTTCGAATGGAACAGGGACGACGACAAAATCCGCCAGATGAAAAAGAATGTCGAACAATACGAACGAACTATTCAGCAGAGAATAGCTCTCGACGAACAAATAAGATTAAAGGGACAGGAGGCCGAACAATTGGATGAAAAAGCAAAAAAATTAAGAGGAAAGTAAATCTTTCCTCTTTTTTCGTGTGGCCCCATGGTTTCTTCGTATATTTGTAAACAAGTAGTAGCATAAACAAACTCCATTATGATGACTTTCGCCGACATTCTACGAAAATTCCGTAAAGAATCATTATCTCAAAGAGACAAAGGATTTCGTTTTGAGCGACTTATGCAGGGCTATTTGAAAACCACGTCATTATATGCCAACCGTCTCGAGGAAGTATGGCTTTGGATGGAATTCCCCTTCCACGACCAGTTCGGCGGCAAGGACACCGGCATCGACCTTGTGGCCCGCACCGTCGAGGGCGAATATTGGGCCATTCAATGCAAATGTTATGCGGCGGATACCTTCATCAACAAACCCGACGTAGATACATTCCTCGCCACCTCGGGCAAGCGCTTCGAAACCGAATTCGGCATGACGGGATTCGCACAGCGGCTGTGGATCTCAACGACGAACAAATGGAACTCCACGGCCGAGCAGACGATCCGCAATCAGAATCCTCCGGTAACGCGACTGAACCTTATCGACCTCGAAAACGACGACGTCAACTGGAGCAGCCTCGAACAAGGCCTCTTCGGCGTGGCCTCCCGGTCCAAACCCTTTGCCATACGGGAGCACCAGCAGGAGGCCATCGACCAGGCCCACGCCTATTTCAAGATCGACGAAGCCACCGGCCAACCCGCCCATACGCGCGGCAAGCTCATCATGGCCTGCGGCACAGGCAAAACCTTCACCTCGCTGCGAATTGCCGAGAACGAAACCGGAGGCCGCGGTCTGGTGCTGTTCCTCGTGCCCTCGATTGCGCTTTTGGGACAAACCCTGCGGTCGTGGCTGCAACAGGCCCAGGAGCCGATGACGGCTGTCTGCATCTGCTCTGACCCGCAGGTCTCGAAACAGACCGAAAAGAAGGACAACGACACGACGAGTGTCATCGACCTGGCACTTCCGGCCTCGACCGACGTCCCCTCCATCGTCAAGCAACTGCAACACGCCCGTCGGCACAATGCCGAGGGTCTGACCGTCGTCTTCTCGACCTACCAGTCCATCGACGTCATTTCGCGGGCCCAGCAACAACTGCTCGCAGAGACCGACGACGCCTTCGGCACGTTCGATCTCATCATCTGCGACGAGGCGCACCGCACCACGGGCGTTACGCTCAAGGACGAGACCGAGAGTGCCTTTGTCCGGGTTCACAACAACGACTTCCTGCGGGCCGTGCGCCGTATCTACATGACCGCCACGCCGCGCCTCTATACCGACGAGACGAAGAAACGCGCCGAAGAGAACTCCGCCGTCCTCTGCTCGATGGACGACCGCTCGATGTACGGCGACGAGATCTACCGCATCGGCTTCGGCAAGGCCGTCAAGCAGGAACTGCTCTCCGACTACAAGGTCCTCATCCTCGCCGTGGGCGAAAAGGACATTACCCCCACGCTGCAAAACGCACTGACCCGCGAGGACGGAACCATCGACGCGGATGATCCCTCGAAACTCATCGGCTGCATCAATGCCCTCTCGAAAAAGGTGCTCGGCGCCGATGAAGAGTTCGTCAAGGGCTCCGACCCGCTGCCGATGCGCCGTGCCGTGGCCTTCTGTTCGAGCATCAAGGCCTCGAAAGCAATCGCCAATGCCTTTACCGACTACAAGGACCTCTACATGGAGGACATCCGCGAGGAGGACCGCGCCACGATGGTCGATGTCGTCGCCCACCACGTTGACGGTTCGATGTCGGCTACCAAACGCGACGAGGAACTGATGTGGCTCAAGGAGCAGCCCGAAAACGAACGCGAATGCCGAATGCTGACCAACGCCCGCTGCCTTTCGGAGGGTGTCGATGTCCCGTCGCTCGACGCCGTGGTCTTCATTTCACCGAAGAACTCGCAGGTCGATGTCGTGCAGTCGGTCGGTCGCGTCATGCGCCGCAGCGAGGGCAAGAAATACGGATACATCATCATTCCGGTCGTGGTTCCGGCCGATGCCGAGGGCGACAAGGTTCTCGAAAACCACCCCAATTTCAAGGTGGTCTGGACTGTGCTGAACGCCTTACGGGCTCACGACGACCGCTTCAATGCCGAAGTCAATAAGATCGAACTGTCGAAAAAGAAGCCCAAAAACATCCTCTTCGGCGGAGTCGGCGCCTCGCGCAAGGACGAAGACCAGCACAGCGATGGCGACAGCAAGCCTCGCGCCGAGAGTGCCGCCGAGCAGCTCGCCACCCAGCTCTCGATGAGTTTCAACGACCTGCAGAACGTCTTCTACGCCAAACTGGTGACCAAGGTCGGCACCAAACGCTACTGGGAACTCTGGGCCAAGGACATCGCCCAGATTGCCGAACAGCACATCGCGCGCATCAAGGCTCTCATCGCCGACAACGGCAAACACCGCCGGGCCTTCGACCAGCTCATGCGGGGTCTGCACCGCAACATCAATCCCGGACTTTCCGAACAGGATGCCATCGAAATGCTCTCGCAGCACATCATCTCGCGCCCCGTGTTCGAGGCCCTCTTCGAAAACTACCAGTTTGCCGCCAGCAACCCCATCTCGCGGTCGATGCAGAAGATGCTCGACCTGCTCGACGACGAGACCAAAACCGAGGAGGAGCACCAGAAACTCCAAAAATTCTACGACTATGTCCGCGACACGGTCGGCGACATCCACGAAGCCGATGCCCGGCAGCGCATCATCGTCGAGCTGTACGACAAGTTCTTCAAGGTGGCCTCGCCCCGCACGGTCGAGAAACTGGGCATCGTCTATACACCGGTCGAGGTGGTCGACTTCATCATCCGCTCGGTCGGTTACATCCTCCAGCGGGAGTTCGGACGGTCGCTCTCCGACGAGAACGTCCACATCCTCGACCCCTTCACCGGAACGGGCACCTTCATCACGCGCCTGCTCCAGAGCGGGCTCATTTCGCACGAGGCGCTGGAGCGCAAATACGGCCGGGAGATCCACGCCAACGAGATCGTACTGATGGCCTACTACATCGCCTCGGTCAACATCGAAAATGTCTTCCACGACCTGATGGGCCCTGATACGGAGTACCGGCCCTTCGGCGGCATCTGCCTGACCGACACCTTCCAGTTGGGCGAGGAGGCTGCGGACGAGAACCTCTATTCCGAGCAGTTCCCGACCAACTCGCGGCGCGTCATCGAGCAGAAGAAACGGCGCATCACCGTCATCGTCGGCAACCCGCCCTATTCCATCGGGCAGAAGTCGGCCAACGACAATGCACAGAACGAATCCTATCCGACGCTCGAAAGCCGTATCGAAAACACCTACGTTGCCCAATCTGAGGCCGCCCTCAACAAATCGGCTTACGACAGTTATATCAAGGCTTTCCGCTGGGCTTCGGACCGACTCGACAAAAAGGAAGGCGGTGTCATTGGTTTTATTACCAACGGGAATTGGCTTGACAATAATGGTCTTGATGGATTCAGGAAATGTTTGGCAGATAAATTCTCGTCTATTTATGTTTTCAATTTAAGAGGTTCTATTCGCGGACGTTCAGGCGATACGGCAAAAAGGGAAGGCCAAAATATCTTTGATATTATGACGGGCGTCGCTATTACAATATTGGTAGATAATCCCAAGCATAAAAATGGCAACGCTCAAATATATTATCATGATATTGGAGACTATTTATCTCGAAAGGAAAAATTACAAATTATTCAAAATTTTGGGAACATCAGCAACCCGCTGATGCAATGGGTCTCCATTACCCCCAATGAACACGGCGACTGGCTCAACAAGCGCAGCGAGCAGTTCAAACTCTACACCCCGCTGGAGCCCGAAAAGAAGTTCGGGAAAGGGAATAAATCTTTTTTTGAAGGTTTCTCACTTGGATTAGGGACCAATCGAGATGCTTGGGTATATAACTCGTCATTGGTTGAACTTCAAGCAAATATCACAAAAACGATTGATTTTTATAACCAGCAAGTTGAATCCTACAAAACAGCCAAACAAGAAATGTCTCTCGACAACTTTTTAGCCGACAAACGGGATTCAACGAAAATTGTCTGGACAGACACTTTGATTCGGGATTTGCGGAAGGGCATAAAATACGCCATCGACACCTCTCGCTACACCGTAGGGATGTATCGGCCTTATTTCAAGCAGGCATTGTATCAGGATAGGATTTTAAATCATCGTGTTTATCAAATGCCCCGACTTTTCCCGACCCCGAATCATCGGAATCTGGTAATTTGCGTTGGAGGTCTAGCATGCCGACGAGATGGTGTAATTTTTATTTGCGATTGCATCCCTGATCTAAATAATTTTGATGGTGGATGTCAATGTTTCCCGCTCTATTGGTATGATGACAGCACGGCGGATATCGCCGACCTCTTCTCGGCTCAGCAGAGCGATGCAGACCGTTACGTCCGCCGCGACGGCGTGACCGACTGGATCCTCTCCACGGCCCGCAAGCAGTACGGAAGCCGCGTAACCAAGGAGGACATCTTCTATTATGTCTATGGCATCCTCCACGCCCCGGACTACCGCACGACCTTCGCCGCCGACCTCAAGAAGTCGCTGCCCCGACTGCCGCTGGTCGAGTCGCCCGACGACTTCTGGGCCTTCAGCCGTGCCGGCCGTAGCCTGGCCGAACTCCACCTCGGATACGAGCATGTGGAGCCCTACGCCGGATGCCACACGGTAAACTCGACCACTTCGGAAGATGACGCCATCAACTACCGTGTAGAGAAGATGCGCTTCGGCAAGCTCGACAGCAAGACGGCCGACAAGAGCATAATACATTACAATGCGGGCATCACGATTGAGAACATTCCGCTGGAGGCCTACGACTATGTGGTGAACGGCAAGTCGGCGATCGAGTGGGTGATGGAGCGCTATGCGGTGAAGACCGACTCGACGAGTCTCATCACCAACGACCCCAACGACTGGTGCCGAGAGCACGACGACCCGAAATACATCTACAACCTGCTGTTGCGCATCATCACCGTCTCGCTCGAAACGATGAAGATCGTCCGCTCGCTCCCGAAACTCAAACTGGAAGAATAAAAATTTAAAATCAAAATAACATGGTTAAGAAAATCGTATTTTTCAATCACAAAGGCGGTGTAAGCAAAACAACCTCGACTTTCAATATTGGATGGAAACTTGCCGAAATGGGACACCGAGTTTTACTCGTCGATGCAGACCCTCAATGCAATCTCACATCTGTATTCTTAGGAGAAAAATTTGATGCATACTATGATGATGCGGAAACATGCTCCAACAACATCATGGATGGAGTGCGCCCCGCTTTTGCAGGAACTCCGGATCCTATTAGGATGATAAATTGCCCCAATCATAGCTTTAATAGAGATTTATATCTGCTCCCAGGGCATATGAACTTATCAGAATATGATCCTCAACTAACATTTGCAATTAATGCTCCGGTAACCTTGACAGCCATGCAGAATCTGCCGGGGTCTTTCAATCAGTTAATTGTAAACATAACGGAAAAATACGATATCGAATACGCCCTTATCGATTTGAACCCGGGATTAAGCACATTAAATCAAATTTTATTTGTTTCCAGTGATGCTTTTATCATCCCTGCTAATCCTGATATATTTTGCGTAATGGCCATCAAGAGTTTGTCCCGCATCTTACCACAATGGATAAACTGGAAGAATGTCAATATCCATAATTTTGCCCACGCTACCTATCCAATGCCCAACGGAACACCTCGATTCATCGGCGAAATAATTCAACGGTTTAATATTAGAAGAGGAGTTGCAGCTGCCATTTATAGGCCATTAATTGACACCATTAAATCAACAGTCAAAGATTTTCTCATCCCAGCTTTGTCCCAAGTTTCTATGACATTTCCCTTAGAAAGATATAGTGACGCTCGCATCTCTGAAGACTTCTGTTTAGCAGAAATTAAAGATTTTGCAACTCTAGGGCAACAATATCAAAAAATAGGAATACCTGTTTTCGCAATTCCAGACGATAAGTTAGAAGCGACAGGAATTGTTAAAGATCAATTAATTCAAAGTCGAGGTGCTTTTAATGAGCAATTCACCACAATAGCAAATAACATTACGGCTCTTCTAAATTAGTATGATAAATACGATTACAACATTTAATGCATGTATCCGTGACATACAGAAGATGCGAGGATTTTATGTCTTTTTAAGCGACCATTATAAAATAACGCCAGAGGACTTATCCGATCTATTACGCTCTGAATTAGTCAATCTGGTGAGTGCTATGGATCGTTTTATTCATGAATTTGTTCGTATTGGCATTATAAATTCATACACGAATAAAACACCTCAAACGAATAAATGCAAATCAATTCCAATAAAGTTCTCGACTTTGAATAAAGTAATTGAATGCCAGTCAAGAAAAACGCCTCCTACATGCAATGAAGAAACTGCAGAATATTGGATAAATAATGAAATCAAGACTATATTAAAATTCATGTCTTTTCAAAAAATAGACAGCATCAAAGATGCATTAAGTTATATCTGGGATCTGGATCATAAGATTCCTATGATAATGAGCAAAATGCATTATCCGTTCCCGGAATCAACTTCCAATGCAAATCAAAAATTTCTCGAAAAGAAAATAGATCTTATAGTCTCACGGAGAAATCAAATTGTCCATGAAGCGGACTATGATATATCTATCAGTTCCAAACAAACAATAAATATCAATTGGTTAGATGACACCATCTTATTTGTAAAAGAGTTTGTTTATTCAATATATGAGAATATTTCCGGTGATAGCTCATATGAAAAATTGTAATAATTAGTAAGTTATTATCCTCTACTATGGCCATCATCGACGATTTCACCCGCGAGGTAGAGTGTATCTACAAGGATGAACGATACGCAGTCCGCAATAATGGTGCTGTCTTCCGCTATCCGCGTGATGGAAAGCGTCCGCGCAAATACGACAACTTCTGGACATTCGGGAAACCCAATATCGTACATGGCTATATGGAAATCGCATCTGTCCGAATCCATGTCATTGTCGCAACTGCATTCCTCGGCCCCAAGCCCACCAAAGAACACGTTGTTGATCATATCGACACGAATCGTCGGAATAACCGGGTGGAGAATCTCCGTTGGATTACGCGGCTGGAAAATATACTCGACAACCCCATTACGCGGAAAAGAATCATATTGCGCTGCGGCAGCATCGAAACATTTCTGGCGAATCCTGCTATACTACAGGAAAATGAATTGCCGCCCGATCTCAAATGGATGAGAACCGTAACCAATGCAGAGGCGCAAGTAAGTAAAAACCGATTGCTGGAGTGGGCCGAAAGCGATAAAGAGCCCTCTGGAGGCTCCTTGGGTGCATGGGTTTTCAATCCATCCGAGAAATCCACCGCATATTCCCAGCAACCCCAGGTTTCAACACTCAATCCTCAAGCAGATTTACTTACAGGAGAAGGTCAATTAGGCGTTTGGGGATACAGGCAACCAGGATTCCAAGAACATGACCAATCCAACACGCTTCAAGACGAAGAAGACAGAACCCCTAATCTCGTATTGTCTCTGACTCCCGGAGCTGCTCAGGTCAGAGTGTTTTTTGACGACAAGCCTTGCGAATATCCATGTACTCCACAACATTTCGACGAAAATCCCTTGGCGGCGTATGCAGCCAATCTGACTGACGATGCCATTTTTTGGCGCAATCAAAATGGGGATCGTGCATACTCAGTAGCAAAATACGGCTATTCAAGCGATGGAGATTCTTTGATTGTAATGTCTCAAGCCGCCTATGTATGGAAAAAACAAACAGTCGGTGATTCTAAACCCGTTTCAGTAACGCAACTCAGGCCTGACGAGTATAACAAAAACGATTTGCCATGTTCGCTTACCGAAATAACATACGAACAAAAGCTGTTTGTTCATAAGAGAATCGAGACTGGATTCCACTCCAAAGAATATTTGGAAGAGATATTTAATCAATGTATAAAAGAAACTTAATCATTTTAGAAATTGATAAGTACAAGAGTCTGAAGAACTCGTAACCCTTATAATTAATCGTAGTAAAGTACCTCAAATCTCCTTTAAAGAATAGTCATAACCCATATCCGTGAAGCAGCACAAATTGCTATGCGTACCTGATAGACATAGTTTTTGCGGTTCAATATTGGTTATTGGGAAGTGAGAATAAAGGCAAGATTAGTTGTTCTTATTTATCAGATTCACCACCACCTTCGTCATCACGTCTTTCTCCTCGGTGCAGCTCTCGGCGATCATCAGCGTCAGGGCGACCAATGTGTTGTTGTCCAAAAGGCGCGAGCCGTCGGAACGATAGAGGATGCAGTTGTTCTCCAGGAACCACAGGAACAGGAACGCTGCGATGCGTTTGTTGCCGTCGCTGAACGAGTGGTTCTTGACCGTCAGGTAGAGCAGATTGGCCGCCTTTTCCTCGACACTCGGGTAGAGATCACGCCCGCCGAAGGTCTGGTAAATCGCACCCATCGTGCTTTTGAACGACTCGTCCTTCTCGTGGGCGAACAGTTCGCTGCCGCCGAACTTGTCGCGCAACATCTGCAACGCCTCCATCGCATTCTCATAGGTCGCACGAAATGGCTCCTCGGCGGTAGTGGCCGATACCTCCAACTGCTGATAATCGTAGCGGTCGAGCGTATCGAGGCCGTAGGTATAGTCTGTAATCACGCGCAGTAGTCCGACCGCCTCGGATTTCGTAACCTCCTTCGCAGCCAAGACATGGGAGAGCAGGCGAACAGTCTTTTTCAACTCCTCCAACTGCTCGGCTTTCGCTTGGGTATTGACGGCATAACCCTTTATAAGGTACTCTTTCAGCACCTTGTTCGCCCAGATGCGGAACTGCGTGGCGTTTTTGGAGTTGACACGATAACCTACCGACAGAATCATATCGAGGTTATAATATGGAATCATCCGCCGCACTTGCCGTCGCCCCTCATGCTGAACTTGTGCAATTTTTGCACATGTTGCTTCCCGCTCCAATTCGGACGACTTATAAATATTGTTGACATGTCTGACAATAACCGTTCTGTCAACTCCGAACAATTGCGCAATCTGCGCCTGCGTCAGCCACACGCTGTCATCCTCCATGCGAACGTCCAGACGGGTCTCGCCGTCGGCTGTCTGATAAATGATAATCTCGCCCCTGTCCATGAAAGCAAAGATACGAATAAACCCGAAAAGTCGATAACCTTTCGCTCTCAACCGATTCGCCCGTCCTTTTCAAATAAAAACATCAGCGGCCGTGATATCCCTTATCCGGCTCTCCGGAGTACCACCATCCCTTACCCCGATCCGTATAAACGATTTTTTCTTGCCCCGTGACAGCATCTTTTTCCACACTGTATTCGTATCGAATATCATGTTCGAAAAGAGTCAGTCGATCGAACGACTCCGGTATCTCCGATAAAATCAGGTTATCGGTACAGATCAATTCAGTCAGATACGGGCAAGCTGAAATATCGATATTTTTCAGCAAGTTGCCCGAACAATCCAATTGTCCGAGCATTTCACAACCGGAAAGGGTTATCGAGCGCAATGCGTTTCGCGCACACCCCGCGATGCGCAACGATTTGCAACCCGTCAAGTCGAGGCGTTGCAGATTGTTATGGGAGCATTCGAGTTGCGAAAGCCGATCGGTTCCGGACATATCCAATTCGGTCAGCCGATTCCCATAACAGTATAATTCACTGAGTAGCGGCGCAAAATCAGACAGGTCCAAAGTTTCGAGCCGATTGTCGTAACAATAGAGTCGGCCGAGTTTTTCGCAGCCGGAGAGATCGAGCCGGGTCAGTTCATTCGCCCCGCAGTTCACAAGCGTCAGCGAGGAGCATTTTGACAAATCCAGTACGGACAGTCGGTTGCCATAACAGAAAAGCATCCGAAGGCCTTCCCATCCTGCCATGTCCAACTTTTCCAACCGGTTTTCGGCGCAGTTCAAGTCCGTCAAGGCCATGCATGACGAAATGTCCAATGTCCCCAACCCGTTATAAGGAACATTCAGTTCCGTCAGGTAAGGACAGGACGACAGACCGAGTTCCGTAAGACCATTGTAACCGCAGAGCAGCCGCCGGAGAGAATAACAGCCGGAAACGTCCAGACCGGAAATTCCGCAGTTCGTACAGTCCAGTTCCTCCAACAGCGGACAACCGGAAACATCAATCTCCGTCAGCGAATTTTTCGCGCAACGAAGCGACACCAAAGCCGTACACCCCGACAAGTCGATTTTTCCGTGCAGGTTGTTTTCGCCGAGAATCAGCGAGAGTTTCCCGTCTTCGTATTTGACAGAAGATCCCCATTCGGACAAAGGTTTGTCCGTGCACCAGTTTTCCTGGAAGCGCCAATTGTCACCGCCGGTATCCTGATAAAGCTTTTCGAGGAAACGGCGCACCTCTTCTTCACCGCACGGCTCCATATCCGAAGCTTGCTGCGCAAAAGACAATCTCTGCTCCGCCCGCCCCGAGCGGATGATTATTTCAGCGCTTCGTTTTTCTGTGGTGATATTCGGCAATACGGTTACCTTTACCGTTCCATTACCGTTGTCTCCCTCCGCCGGTTCGATCCGGTACCATTCCGCATGGACCGGATCGGCCGGCACAGCACTCCATGCTTTTGTCGCGGAGAATCGCAGCTTCCACAAGCCGCCCATTGCCGGAAATTCCTTAACGGACGGCGTACCGGGCGCAAGGGTTATGGCATCCGGTTCCGATGGCGACGGAGCATGTTCTCCTTCCGGACTGCATGCCGTCACCATGAAAACGAAAAGGAGGAGTATCGGGCACTTATTCATGGCAATTCAATGCTATTCGACCGCTATTCCTGCTCCTGTTGCGGGACGTAATGCTCCGCAACGAAAGCAAACAGCGCCGCAACCCCGCCTCCTTTACCGAGCCAACGTCGCTGACGAATTTGCTCCAACATGGCAGGATCATCCTCAAAATAGCGTTCTACCAGCGCAATCATTTTCTTGTTCGAATTCTGAAAGAAAAGATACTGGCCTAAAAATACGGGACTCTTTTCGTCCGATTTCCAAAAATAGGCACTCGGTTCGGTTACATTCAATTTGGGGTTTACAATCCCGACCAGCCCTTTATTAGACATTTTGTAAGTCTGATAACGGGTAAAGAAGGCGACATGCCTGCCCGAAGATTCCGGGACCAGCCATCGGGCTGCCGGGATCTTCTTTTTCCCTTTTTCCTTGATGAACGGGACGCAATAAAGTTCGTTTTTGGCTTCGGGATTCTTTTCCGGCCAAAGTTCAAGATAAGCGATTTCCGCGGCGGCCAACGTTCTGGGTTGATTCTTCCCGTCGGAAAGCACCCGGACAGACACTTCGGCATCGATCCATCCGGGAATCGTAATGCTGGTACATTCCAGCGTACGGCCGTCCAGAAAATGAACGGTTCCGGGACATTTCTTATCTGCGGCATTCGCGGAAACGGCTGCCAGTAAAAGCACCCAAACCGCCAGTAGTTTTTTCATGTTTTCAGCATATTTGAATATCGGTCATCATTCATTGGGCCGGCTTGCCAGATACGCATCGTACATATCGAGTATCCATGCGTCGTTCTCTTCGGCCTCTTTTTTACGTATTTTGCCTTCGGCTCCTTTAAACCATTTCTTATAAAATGCCTTCAGCCCGGGATGCAGTTTGTCCATCAACATCGTACCGACATACATATACGGATAGACGATTCGGCCGGGATCATTGTGGAAACGTATGCCGTATATGGTTGTCAGCACCCTGCGGTCTCTGTTACCTACTCGTTCCGTCGTCCACGTCTTCCACCAATAGGTCGTTGCATTCGCTCCGGCCTTGTTCACACAAACCAGTCTGTGATAAGTACGGTAACGATTCGTAAGTCCGGGAGACGCGATATCGAGGGCCTCCCAGCGAATGCCGTCCGGATTTTCCTCCGTCGTCTCTGTATATTCGACACTCTCTACGTCATCGGCCGTATATTTGACGGGTTCTTTATCATCGGGCGTCTTGGTGATTTTGAACGAATAGTTCTCCTGTTTCAGCAGAGCTCCTTCCGCATGCCATCCCCGATGGAGATAGCCTTCTACTTTTTCCCCGGACTTGAGGGTTACGACTACATGCCGGAATTCCTGATCTTCCGGATCTTTGGCATCCGCATGGGAAATGCTGCCGAACACAGCCAACACAATTGCTGCATAAAGTAAAAACCGCTTCATAATGTTGAAATTTATAGGTTGGATCAATATTTCGTCGGATCGTAATCGCGCAGCAACTGTATGGTTTTGCTGCGGATGGCGCTCGACAATCGGATACGTTCGGCAAGTTCGGGATCATCGCCGACATAACGGGCGATGCGTTCCCGGAAGACGTCTTTTGCATTCCGATTCGCGGCACCAACGGTCAGGAACTCCTTCTCGCCTGTTTTTTTCAGATAGTAGGCCGTGCGCGACTGGCTGAAAGTTCCCTGCCTCTGCCAAACCTGAATACCTCCGTTCGAATCGATGCCATACCCTTTTTCCGAATAGATGCATACGCAAATGTGCGGTGTTTCGAGATAGACCCACATCCACCCCGGATTCTCCGCCGGAATGAACTTGCGGATATGTTCCGGAGACTGTGCATGCCAGCAGACTACGGAGTCGATTTCTCCGGATTGGAAAACTTCTTTGGCTTTCGTCTTCCGGAAAGCATCGCGGAGGACGGTCAATTTCCCGAATCTTTTCGGTAATTGCAGCCGGTCGTCCCCGACACATTCGATGACGGAGCCGTTTTTCAGATAAATGCGGCCCTCGACAAGCGATGCACCACACACTGGTATCGTTGTAGCGAGTAAGGCAAAAAATAATAGTGGATGTTTCATATGATACCGACATCGTTTTTGTATTAGCGTACAGAAGTTACATGTATTTCAGGCATTCACGAATCACCTGCTCGTCCACGCCCCGCTCCTTGAGTCTGCGAATCGCCTCGCTTACCCTTTGCGGCCGTTCCAACCGTTCGTAAAGCATATCCAGAATTTCATGCAATACTTTTTTCAGTCGGACCGGACCGTCCGGCGTATCGTAATCCATATCTCCGAATGTCGAAGTATGCCGATGGAGAACGAGGTAATAAGTACCGGCGATCAGCAACGATGCGATTTGCCGGAACGGCGTTTTCTCCCCCCCCTTGCGAATTGCCGCTCATAGGCTTCGTAAGCTTCCCGATAGTACGTTTCCCGATTTGCGGCGGCACGGCGTGTCGTATCGTTCACATCGGTAATCTCCCAGACCAGCAGTCTCTGCATCTCCGGACTGTTGTAAAGAAAATCGGTCATTCGTGCGAACATCCTTTCCAAAGCGGAACGCTCTCCGCGTTTCAAGGCTTCGTTGCCGAACAAATCGTGCATCCAATAATCAATCGTGCGGATGTAACAGTCGAAAACCTGTTCCAAAGATCCGAACTGCCGCAGCACGACATTGGGATCCGTTTTGGCTTCGCGGACTATATCCATCAATGTGATATGGGTAAAATCCTTTTCTTGGAGAATCCGGCCGACAGCCGACAGAATATCGGCTTGCAGCTGTTTATTGGTTCGACGGCGGCGGAGCGTCCCCTTCGTTGACTGGTTTTCCTTCATTCCGGTCATGTTTCCCTGTTCCGACTTTACAAAAATAAACTTTCGCCTTCATTTTAACAAATTTAATTTGATAAAACCAAGAGAGCATCTTTTTTATTTCAGTAATTCTTTCTTCCCGCCGATTGCAAAACGAACAGCTCCGAATAAATCGACCTCAACAGGACAAATTATTTTCCAATGGAAATTTGTTTTATCGGAAAATAAATATACCTTTGTCGCGGTCGGAATCATACAGATCCGATTTTTAACGGAATTCGATGAATTAAAAAATAAGACCACATGAAACACATCATTATCGGAGGAGTCGCCGGAGGCGCGACAGCGGCGGCAAGAATTCGCCGGACAGACGAGAAAGCCGAAATCGTCCTACTCGAAAAGGGTAAATACATTTCGTACGCCAACTGCGGGCTGCCATATTACATCGGCGGAACAATCGCCGAACGGGAGAAACTGTTCATGCAGACACCTGCTTCGTTTGCCAAACGTTTCAATATCGACGTGCGGGTCGAGAACGAAGTAATCGGGATCGACACGACGAAAAAGCGAGTCGAGGTACGCCGTGCAGACGGATCCACCTATACGGAAAACTACGACAAAATGCTGCTTTCGCCCGGCGCTTCCCCCGTGCGTCCGCCTTTGAAAGGCATAGAAACCGAAGGCATATTCACGCTCCGCAACATCGAAGATACCGATCGGATCAAAGAGCATCTATCTTCGCACCGAATCGGGAGTACAGTCATCGTCGGAGCCGGATTCATCGGATTGGAGATGGCCGAGAACCTGCACCGCACGGGAGCCGAAGTATCTGTCGTGGAAATGGGCAATCAGGTGATGGCTCCAGTCGATTTTTCAATCGCGGCCCATGTACACCAGCACCTGTCGCAAAAAGGTATCAAACTCTATCTCGAACGCAGCGTCGAACGATTCGAGCGCCAAGGCGAAAAGATCGGGGTTTTCTTCTCTACCGGAGAAAGCATTGCCACCGACATGGTTCTTCTGTCTATCGGGGTTCGTCCGGAAACGACATTGGCCAAGGCCGCCGGACTGAAGATCGGCGAAACGGGCGGCATTTGGGTAGATGATTACCTGCAAACTTCGGCAACGGATGTTTACGCAGCGGGCGATGCCATCGAATTTCCGCATCCGCTGACAGGCAAACCGTGGCTGAACTATTTGGCCAACCCTGCCAACCGCCAGGGACGCATCGCCGCCGACAATATGGTCTTCGGCAATACGACAAAATACGAAGGAGCCATAGGCACTTCCATTGCCAAGGTATTCGACATGACAGTAGCTTCGACAGGACTCGCAGCGAAACGGCTCAAACAGTCCGGTATTCCGTATGCCAGTTCGACGACACATTCGGCATCGCACGCCGGATATTATCCCGATGCACTTCCGCTGACCATCAAGCTCACGTTCGACCCGGCAAGCGGCAAACTCTACGGAGGTCAATGCGTTGGCTACGAAGGAGTGGACAAGCGCATCGACCAGATTGCACTAATCATCAAAAACGGCGGCACGGTATATGACCTGATGAAAGTCGAACACACTTACGCACCACCTTTCTCCTCGGCCAAGGACCCGATCGCCATCGCGGGCTATACGGCGAACAATATTATCAGCGGAGCAATGCCCATAGTGACATGGCGGCAGATTGCAGGAGCCGATCTCAGCGACATCCTGCTGCTCGACGTGCGCATCCGCGAGGAGCATGCCTTCGGGGCCATTCCCGGGTCGGTCAACATTCCGCTCGAGGAACTCCGCAGCCGGCTCGGCGAATTACCACACAATAAAGCCATCTATGTCTATTGTGCCGTCGGCCTGCGCGGATACCTGGCGGTAAAAATTCTGTCAGGACACGGATTCCGCAACGTGAAGAACCTGTCGGGTGGTTACAAAACCTATTCGACGGCGATCGAGCCGATCGTAACCCGGACTGCCGCAACCGCTATGGACAGACGAATGGATACGGATACCCGACTCGGCAGCAAACGCATGAAGACCTTAAGAATAGACGCATGCGGATTGCAATGCCCCGGTCCGGTTATGAAAATCAAGCAAGCGATCGACTCAATCACCGAAGGCGAAAGGATCGAAATAGTCGCTACCGATGCCGGATTCTCGCGAGATGCGCAAGCATGGTGCGACACCACGGGCAACCGGCTCATCAGCAACTCGGAAGAGAAGGGGAAATATACGGTCATCATCGAAAAAGGTTCATCCGGAACATCCACGATGCCACTCGAGCACGACGCTAAGGGCAAGACGCTGATTATGTTCAGCGATGATTTGGACAAAGCGCTGGCGACCTTCGTACTGGCCAACGGCGCGGCAGCCACCGGACAGCCGGTAACGATATTCTTCACCTTCTGGGGATTGAACGTCATCAAGAAAATCGCCAAACCGAAGACGAAAAAGGACATCTTCGGACGCATGTTCGACATGATGCTGCCGTCGTCATCGCTCAAATTACACCTTTCGAAAATGAATATGTTCGGGATCGGCAACCGGATGATGCGCCGCATCATGAAGCGGAAAGGAATCGAATCGCTCGAAACGCTGCGCCGGCAGGCTATCGACAACGGCGTAGAATTCATCGCCTGCCAGATGTCGATGGACGTGATGGGCGTCCGGCGCGAAGAATTGCTGGACAACGTGACCGTAGGCGGTGTCGCCACCTACATGGAGCGTGCCGGGAAAGCGAACGTGAACCTATTCATTTGAATCCATTATGACAATGCAGTTATCGAAAGGATACCGGCCGATGCTGTCGGGAACAGAAACCAAAGCCTCAGGCAGCTACCGGACGCCTGTTATAAAATTCCATGTATGACCGGACAAAAGTCGCATTCAACAAATTCATTTTCACGAATTCGCCACCGCCAGAACAATCTGGCGGTGGCGAATTCGTTTTCAGAGATTTATCGAATAGCCGTTCCTGCTTAAACGGCTATTAAAAATATATAACGATCATTCATAGTTTCAAAAATGGAATTTGACGGACAATCCGAAATTCCAGAGTCCGGGGTGTCCAATTCCACCGGCAGCAGCGCCAATTATAGATTCCTGTAACGGACAAGTCCTTCAAAATGAGGTGTCGCCAACGTGAATTGCATAAAATTCCGAGACGAAAGATCGCGTTGATAAAGAAATTCCACGCCATCTCCCAACCATAATCCCACTGCGTTCTTCCCTTGAGCAGAAACCGTTACGAAAGCGAACATACCGCAAACAAGAATCAGTAAAATCTATCAGTAAAAACAAGTTGGAATTAAGGTAAAAAAGATACGAAGCCCGAACCATAAATATCAAATTCTACATTCACATCGCCGGCAATCGGGCATTGACCGGAAGATATTATCCGGATCGCATCATCCGATTCGAATCATGCGACTTACAATTATTCCCATCCTCGAATTTTTCCCGCATTTGGATTTCTCGCCGAAAATCGCTATATATGTACTGTCATGCAAGGAGATACGACGGTAGCGCAGGCAAAACGGGCAGGCGGACGCAAAACCGTGCAAAATGACGGTAGGCAAAACGGGGACAGGAGTCGAAAAACCGCCGCAATCCGTTGATATACATCAGGCTTTCCTCTGTGCGAATGTACCTTTATCCGCACTTTAGGAGTCTTTGCAATCAAGTGAGTAATTTACGACCTGTTCGGTGGATCGTTTTAACCTTCCCGAACGCAAAGGACACTGCGCCTACGGCAAATTCTTCGCACGCAAGGCGGGGTTCGTCAGCCGCGAGTGGCTGCCCGATCTTGCGAACTGCCGCCGCTCCCGGCCGCTGGCTCCGAACGAGGATGCGGCAGCCCTCGACGACGTGGTGTTGCAGACCATCCTGGCCGAAGGAACGGCCACCGTCAGGGAGCTGCGCCGGATGCTGGGATTCGCCCGAGGACGCGGAAAACGCGCGGCGGCCGACCCGGCGTCGGAAGTCGCGGAAGAGGGGAAATCCCGCTCGACCCGATTCTGACGCGGTTGCAGATGGAAAAGCGGCTGGTCATCGCCGATTTCGAGTACAGCATCGACCGGCACGGCAACCGCTACGGCTGGGGCATCGCACGATACACGACACCCGAAACACTGTACGGTCCGCTCCGCACAGAACGCACGCCCGCCGAATCGTTCGAGCGCATCTGCGAACACCTCCGCCGTCTTTTTCCCGACGCTGCGGAAGACAGCCTGCTGAAAACCATCGTCGATTTCCGGGCGGTGTAACTCCGCAGCCATATCACGGAGCCCCCCGTCCCGTGAGGGGCTCCGCCGCACCGCGTCTTCGGGCATACGTATTTCCCGCAGGGCGGACGCGCACGGGTGCGCACCGCCTCATTCCGGCCGCATCCTGCATCCTCCCCGCCACGTGGAGCCACCGGACAGAAGGCGGACCCGGAACCGACCGGAAACGGCGCCTTACCGCAACGGGCAGGCCGCGACCCGGAACCCGCGCAGGAAACGGGATACGGTCCGGGAAAGAACGGAGGGCAGGATACGCCCCTACCCGAGAGGCTGCCGCTTCATCCTGAGCAGGCGGCGATAGACGAAGGCGAACGCCGGGATGAGAAACAGATCGGCGAAGACCCAGGCCGTCGAGTCGCCGAAGCAGACGGCGATATACCCGAAGGCCGGCACGGCGAAGAGGCTGACGAGAATCCGCGCGATCATCTCCGACACGCCCGAAAGCATCGCCAGATTCGTGAAGCCGACGCCCTGAATGGTGTAACGCAGGATGCAAAGCAGTCCCAGCACAGGGAAAAACGAAACGGAAACGTGCAGAAACAGCGCCGTATCCTCCAGAATCTCGGTCTCGGAGCCATCGACGAACAGCCGGGCCAGCGGCTGCGCGCATGTCATCAGCACGCAGAAGGTGAACACCCAGTAAATCGTCATCATCAGCGAGCTGGCCTTCACGCCCTGCCAGACCCGCTCGGGTTTCCCTGCGCCGTAATTCTGTCCGCCGTAGGTCGCCATGGCGATCCCGAGGCTTTCGAAAGGACACATGAAGAACATCTTGATCCGCACGGCCGCCGTGAACGCCGCCACGCAGGCCGTGCCCAGCGCATTGTTGGCGCTCTGGAGCATGATGCTTCCGACGGCCGTGATCGAGAACTGCAACCCCATCGGCACGCCGATCGAAAGCAGCCTGCGGGCCAGCTTGCCGCTGAACCTCCGTTCCGAAGCATCGCCCCGGAGCACCTCGAAACGCCGCATCATGTAGCGGTAGCAGAGCGCGGCCGACACCCCCTGCGAGAAGACCGTCGCTATGGCGGCTCCCGCGACGCCCCACCCGAGCACCAGAATGCAGAAGAGGTCGAGCACGATATTGAGCACGGTCGAAAAGAGCAGGAACCAGAACGGCGTCCGGCTGTCGCCCAGCGCACGGATCACGCAGGCCAGCAGGTTGTAGTAGAACGTGCAGGGAATGCCGAGGAAGGTGACGAGCAGGTAGGCATAGGCCCCCGGAAAGATATTCCCGGGCGTCTGCATGATCCGCAGAATATCCCCGCACCAGAAGCTCGTCACCGCTGCGACAGCCACCGACATGACGGCCGCCAGGCGCAGGCTGACGAAGACGTAGCGGCGCATCTCGCCGTAGTCCCGCGCCCCGAACTTCTGAGCCACGGGGATTCCGAATCCGCCGCAACAGCCGTTGCAGAACCCGAGGATGAGAAACACGACCGAGGTGCTGGCTCCGACCGACGCCAGGGCGTCGATCCCCAGAAACCGCCCCACGATCACGGCATCGACCAGCGAATAGGTCTGCTGCAGGAGGTTGCCCATAAGCAGGGGCAGCGTAAAGTTGAGAATCAGCGGCAGCGGCCGTCCCGACGTCAGTTCCTTCGTCAATGTCGCCATAAGTCCATGCACACGATAACGCGGCAAAGATAACGCAATTCGCGGTTCCCGGTGCACGCGGCATGCAAATTTCAGGCGGACGCCCGCTTTCCGGCCGCGCTCCCGTGCCGCACACGCGACGCCGGCAGCGGATCGTCCGGACCGCTGGCACGCAAATTGTCCGGTAACGGGAAAATACTTATTTCATTATGGACAGACTATCTTTACTGCTCGAAAATTCGAAACGCGCCATCCGCTACTGGTGGCTGCTACTGCTCGTCGGCGTCATTCTGATCGTCGCCGGCATATCCGTCTTCCTCTATCCCGTGCAGAGCTACCTGGGACTGTCGGTGCTCTTCGGCTGGCTGATGCTCGTCTCCGGCGTACTCGAAGCCGTGCTGGCCTCCTCCAACCGGCATTTCGTCACGGGCCGCGGGTGGATGCTCGTCGGCGGAATCATCGAGATCATCCTGGGTATCATACTGATATTCAATGTTTCCCTATCGGCCGTCGCCCTGCCGATCATTCTCGGATTCTGGCTGCTGCTACGCGGTTTCGGGACGATCGGACTCGGCGGCGACATGACCGCCGTAGGTGTTCCGGGCGCGGGCTGGACCGTCTTCACGGGCATTCTGCTCCTGCTGTGTTCGTTGTGGATCCTGCTGCAACCGCTCGTCTTCGGCACGACCGCCGTGCTGGTCTGGGTCTGCATCTCGCTGCTCTTCGCCGGGGCCGCCGCCTGCTCCATGGCGCTCCAGTTGCGCACCGCGCACCGGTGCATGGAGGGAAAGTGCTGAAACGGCCCCTTTGCGGGACGAGTCCGCAGTCACGGAAGGATTCTCCGGATCCGCCCGCAACGCCGCCCGTCCCCCGGGAATCCGCAGACGCCGCCCGGCGGCGCGAACGGTCCGAAGACAAAAAAACAGAGGGAGCCTCCCGGCTCCCTCCCCCATCAAAAATTAACCCTTAAAAATTATCCCCTTTTCGGAAGACCTCCGAGAGGTAATGATGCAGGTAAAACAGATCCGCATCACCCTGTATCACCTCCCGCTTGATCAGATCCTCGTCCTCGGAGATGCCGTTGTCAGAGACTTCGTTCTTGTCAATATCCTCCATAGGCCAGTCGTTTTACGTTTTTTACGCATATATAACGCCCCCCGCGAAGGAATATTGTGCCTGCGTCAGCTCAAAACCAGATTTTTTTCCTTTATCATCCGCCGCAGGTTGATGAGCGCATAGCGCATCCGGCCCAGCGCCGTATTGATGCTCACCTCGGTCTGCTCGGCGATATCCTTGAAGCTCAGCCCCGAGAAGTAGCGCAGCATCACCACCTCGCGCTGTTCGGCGGGCAGCAGCTCGACCAGCGCGCGCACGTCGCGCTCGATCTGGTCGCTGACCATCGAGTCCTCGACCGTGCGCTCGGCGAACCGCAGCGTCCCGAGCACATCGTAGCCGGCCTCCGATTCGGTGACCGCCTTGCTCTGCCGCTGTGCCCGGAAGTGGTCGATCACCTGGTTGTGGGCGATGCGCAGAATCCACGAGAGGAACTTGCCGTTATCGGTATAACGGCCCTCGTCGATCACGCGGACGGCTTTGATGAAAGTTTCCTGAAAAATATCCTCGGCGACATCGCGGTCCTTGACCATCATGTTGATATAGTCGCGCACACGGCGGCTGTGTCGCTCGATAAGCCTCGATATGGCGTTCCGGTCACCCGAAAGGTAGTTATTAAGCAATACCTGGTCACTTAATACTTGCACGTTCATACTCTTTTCTCCCAATAATAGTTACAAAGAGTAGAATTCTTTTCCGATAGGCAATCCTTTTTAATTCAACGTCCCGGGCGTCCCGGCTCTCCGGACGAAGCGTTTCCCGGGGATTTTACGATCGCAAGGTAAACACTTTTCTCCGAAATTCCAAATTTTTCTACTCTGCCGGAACCTTTCCGGACATTCGTCGTACTTTCCTTTGCAAATACCATGCCGGATCGGATCGTTTCACCCTCCTATCCGACCGGTTCGACGTGCACGGCGATCATCGTCCCTTCGCCGAACCGCTCGCGCAGGCGGCGTTCGATCTCCTCGGTCAGCGCATGGGACTGCCGCACCGTCATGTCGCCGTCCACCCGCACATGGACCTCGACGGCGATCGAGGCTCCGATCCGGCGCGTGCGCAGGTTGTGCGGCTCGCGCACGGCGGGATCGGCCGTCACGATGCGCAAGATCTCCTCCTCCGTCTCGGGCGGCAACGACCGCTCCATCAGCTCCCCCAGCCCCGAACGGATCAGTCCGAAGGCGATCCGAAAGATGAACGCCGCGACGACGAGCGCGGCGATCGGATCGGCGATGCGCCACCCCTCGCCCAGAAAATAGGCGCAGCCGATGCCGGCGAGCGTGCCGAGCGACGAGAGCGCGTCGCTGCGGTGATGCCAGGCGTTCGCCACGACGCTCGGACTGCCGATGCGCCGCCCCGCACGGACCGTATAGCGGTAGAGTATCTCCTTGACGACGACCGACACCCCGGCGGCGACCAGCGCGACGGCCCCCGGCCGCGGCAGCACGACGCCCTCCGCCACCGCATGGATCGACCGCACGGCCGACAGCAGGATCCCCGCGCCCACGGCCGCCAGCGCCAGACTGATGAGCAGCGTGGCGAGCGTCTCGTACTTGCCGTGGCCGTAGTCGTGCCCCGCATCGCGGGGTTTGGCCGAAATCCGCGCGAAGGCGATCACCACCACGTCGGTGGCCAGGTCCGAAAACGAGTGCACGGCGTCGGCGGTCATGGCGGCGCTCCGCCCGACGATGCCCGCGGCGAGCTTGGCCGCCGACAGCAGCAGATTGACCGCCAGTCCGACGAAGGTCACCCGGTAGATTTCGCGTTTCCGCCTCTCGGCACGAGGCTGCATGTCCGGTTTCATAACATAACGGGAATAACGATTGCCCGGAGCCCGCGGCGGGACGCTCCGGAATATCCGACGAAACGTCCGGACGCGGAAAAGGCGTCCGGACGTTTCAAGCCTTCCGGCGGATCAATAGCTCCGCGCGAAGAGCACGCGGCGGTGCGAGGGTTTCCCGGAGAAGACGCACACGCCCTCCTCGTCGGGAGCGTCCACGGGAATGCAGCGGATCGTGGCCTTCGTGGCCTCCTTGATCGCCACCTCGGTCTCCGCCGTGCCGTCCCAATGGGCCGAGACGAAGCCGCCCTTCTCGTCGAGCACGCGCTTGAACTCCTCCCACGTATCGACCCGCGTAATCATCGAATCGCGGTAGGCCAGCGCCTTCCGGTAGATATTCGCCTGGATTTCGGCCATCAGCGCCTCGATCCGGCCGGCCAGTCCCTCCTGCGGCACGGTCTCCTTCTCGAGCGTGTCGCGGCGGACCAGCTCGATCGTACCGTTCTCCATGTCGCGGGGGCCCATCGCCAGCCGCACGGGCACGCCCTTGAGCTCGTACTCGGCGAACTTGAAGCCCGAGCGGACGTTGTCGCGGTCGTCGATCTTCACGCTGATCCCCTTCGCCTTCAGCTCCGCGGCGATCGCATCGAAGCGGACGCGAATCTCCGCCAGTTGATCCGCGCCCTTGTAAATCGGGATCATCACCACCTGGATCGGCGCCAGCTTCGGCGGCAGCACCAGTCCGTTGTTGTCCGAATGAGCCATGATGAGCGCGCCCATCAGGCGGGTCGAGACGCCCCACGAAGTGGCCCACACGTATTCGAGCTTGCCCTCCTTATTGACATACTGCACGTCGAACGCCCTGGCGAAGTTCTGCCCCAGAAAATGCGACGTACCGCTCTGCAACGCCTTGCCGTCCTGCATCAGCGCCTCGATCGTGAGCGTGTCCTCCGCTCCGGCGAAACGCTCGTTGGGCGACTTGTGGCCCACGACCACCGGCAACGACATCCACTCCTCGGCGAAGCGCCGATAGACGTGGATCATCTTCGTGGCCTCCTCCACGGCCTCCTCGCGCGTGGCGTGCGCCGTATGACCCTCCTGCCAGAGGAACTCGGCCGTGCGCAGGAACAGGCGCGTGCGCATCTCCCACCGCACGACGTTGGCCCACTGGTTGCAGAGGATGGGCAGGTCGCGGTAGGACTGGATCCAGTTCTTGTACGTATTCCAGATGATCGTCTCCGACGTCGGCCGCACGATCAGCTCCTCCTCGAGCTTCGCATCGGGGTCCACGACGACCCCCTTGCCCTCGGGATCGTTCTTCAGGCGGTAGTGCGTCACCACGGCGCACTCCTTGGCGAAACCCTCGACGTGGTGCGCCTCCTTCGAGAAGAAGGACTTGGGAATGAAGAGCGGGAAGTAGGCGTTCTGGTGTCCCGTCTCCTTGAACATCTTGTCCAGCGCATCGTGCATCTTCTCCCAGATGGCGTAGCCGTAGGGTTTGATGACCATGCAACCGCGGACGGCGGAGTTTTCCGCCAGCCCGGCTTTCACCACCAGGTCGTTGTACCACTGCGAGTAGTTCTCGTCCGACTTGGTGAGGTCTTTGAGCTCCTTTGCCATAACTATTTCGTTTCTGCGTTTGTTCCGGACTGCAAATATAGTAAAAAAATCGGACGATTTCCACGCCGGCCGTCTCCGCCGCCGATCGCAGACCACCCTCCGAAACGAAGGTCCGCCCTCAGCGGACGGACCCCCGGCAGCGGAACCCTGCGTTTCCCGCCTCAGAACCTGAAACCGAGCGTCAGCGCCACGTTGTGACGCGTGAAGTCGGTGGTATAGACCTCGCTCTGGTAAATCTCCGTCTTCGCCTCATCGTCCGCATACCGGTTGCCGTAGAAGAGCATGTAAGGCGTCGTCGTGTCCTTCACGTAGCAGTAGGCCACGTCGAGGTAAACCGACCGCGAGAGCGAGAAACCCAGACCGGCCGTGTAGTAGGTCGTCTCGGCGACCGCCGGAGAGGAGAGGATCGTCCGCTCGTCGCGCAGCATCGAACCGTTGTATCCGAATCCGGCGCGCACGGAGAGCATCGGCAGCGGCCGCACCTCCACGCCGGCGCGCACGGTGTTCGACCCCTTGAAATAGTACTTCATGTCCTGCTTGAAGTCCGACGCCGCGGGCCCGTAAGCCAGATAGGGCATGTTCTTCACGCGGATGCCGTTGTACCAGTCCCGCTCGTAATCGACCGATACGATCGCCACGTCGCCGAACGTGTAGGAGGCGCCGAACATCAGGCGCGAAGGCGAGACGAACTCCCAGCCCGAGTCGCCCGAGTCCTCCAGAATGTCCGAAGCGGTGTCCGACGTGTAGTCGTGCGGACGCGGATCGGTCTCGGACGTGGCGCCGATCGAGGCGGTGGACATCGACATCCCGTAGCGCCTGTCGAGCGAATAGAACGTCGGCGTATGGAACGCCATGCCCAGCCGCAGATTCGGAACCGGACTGTAGACGACGCCGAGCTTGAAATTGACGCCCGCGCCCTCCACGGTCGCCGTCTGCGTCATTCCCATCGACTGCATGACATTCGCAAGCGGATTGCCGTTGCGATCGACCGCATACTCGCCGCCCTGGTCGAGGTTGTAACCGTTGCCGCCGCCGTAGTTATATCCCTCCCCGTAATAGATGCTCTTCTTCTGGTAGATGCTCTGTATTCCGAGCGTGAAGCCGAAATAGAGCTTGTTGTTCAGATTGGCGCCCATCGAGATATCGAACTCGCCGGCCGATCCGATGCTCCGCACCGAAGCGCCGCCGTTCACCGTGGCGTTATCGCCGATCTCGCCGGGATACCACAGCTTGTCGGTCCGGTCGTAATCCACCAGATAGGTCTTGTAGGCTCCCACGGCAGGCCAGAAGAAGGGGTCGATCCGCCAGTCGGTGGCCGTCCAGCCGTCCCGCTTCATGGCGATCGTGCCGTTGTCGTCCACATAGGCGCCGCCCGCCTCGAGCTGCACGGCGAAGGCGTCGGCGATGGAGGAGGTCCGGTTGCTGCCTGCGAACTCGAACGAATAGCTGTAATTGTAGTCGGCCAGCCGGTTGTAGCCGACGCCGAAATTCACGCTCAGCAGCCGCCCGGTCCCCTCGTACACGTTGAAGACCCCGCCGATATTGCCCAAGGCGAAGCGGTTCTTTCCGTTGTTCCGGAAAGGCATGGCCCCCGAGGGAGTCAGACCCGCGGGCGTTTCGGCCCGCGAAAAGGTCATCATCGGCGTTACGGCGATTTCGCCGCGGTTATACATGCCCAAGCCGGCCGGATTGATGACCATCGAAGCCTGGTCGGCCCCCAGCGACGTGAACGCGCCGCCCATGGCCATCGACCGCGCCGTGCCGAAATTGAAACTCTGCTGCGAAAGCGAGAACAGATCGGCAGTGGACAAGGCGTCGGCGCTCATCGCCAGTCCGCCGAACTCGTATTGGGGGGGGGTCTGCGCCGCGAGCTTCCCGCAGAGCAGGAGCGCGGCGCCGGCCGTCAGAATCGAACGTTTCATAATGCTCGTGTTTTCGTTTGACAATCAAAGCGGACACCCTATCGGCCGCGCGAACTCGAACCCGTCGAGCCGCCGCTGCGCGAACCGCCGCCCGAGAATCCGCCGCCGCCGAAGGAGCCGCCGCGGCTGCCGCCGAAACTGCCGCTCGACGGGGCGCGCCGGTTACCCGTGCGGTCGCTGTTCGAGGAGCCGCTCCGCCAGTCGAAGGGATTGTCGTTCCGGTCGTTCCGGCCGACCGTCCCGCGGGACGAATTGCCGCGGCCGCCGCGGTTACCGCCCTGATAGACCCCCGACTGCCACGTGCGGCCGCCGCCCGAACCTCGGTTGATATTCGACCCCGAACCGCCTCCGAACGTCTGCGAACGGGGCGGACGACTCGGACGATGCACGATATTGGGACGGTTCGGATCGTAATGGTGGACCGGTCCCCAGCCGGGCCCCCAGCCCGGGCCCCAGCCGCCCCAGTGCGGGTGGCCGTGCCAGCCGGGACCCCAGCCCCACGACGGCCCCCACCACGGATTGTACCAGGAGCCGTACCACGGACCGTGCCACGGGCTGTACCAGGGACTGTACCACGAGTTCCAGCCGAAACTCCAGCCCCAACTGCCGATCGAGAAGGACAGTCCGGGCGTACTCCAGCCGTAATACCACGGATCGAGGAAGACGACGGGCCGCCCCCACGTACCGAACATGGAGGTAATGTATTTGGGCTCGACCCACACCTCGTCGCCCATCACGATCACGTTATAGAAGGCCGGATCGTAGGCGGAAACGTAGTCGAACGCCCGGCTGTAACGGGCGTTGATATAGCTCGAGGGCATGTTGTACGACGGCGACTCGAAGCCGCGCAACCGGCGGGCATAGGCGCTCTCGTAATCGTCGGCCAGCACGCTCCGGTAGGGATTGGCGTCGTATTCGTAATATCCGTTTTCGGCGGCTGCGGCCTCGGCTTCGGCCAGCCGGGCCTCCCATTCGGCGCGGCGCGCTTCGGCCGCGGCCTTGCGCGCCTCGGCCTGCGCCTGCTGCTTACGGGCGATCTGCGTCCGGTCGTGCAGGGCATAGAGGTCGTCGGAGGCGTATCCCGAAGAGGCGTAATAGGCCGACGAACAGCCCGCAAGCCCCGCGGCCGCCAGGAAGGCCCCGATCCAAAGATTCAACGTTTTCATAACACACTTCGATTTGCGTGGGTTCTTTCGGAGAAAACGAAAACCGTACCGGTTTTAGTATTCCTGTCGCTCCCCTGTTCAATAAACGCTCCCGGCGGCGAAATACTGCTCCCGGCAGGCGGTCCTTTCGGGACAAAGATAGGAATTATTCCGGAACCGGAAGCAACCCGGGGCAGGCAAACGCCCCCGTCCGGAGCTTTTTTTTCGCCCGGACGCAATTTTTTCCGTCCGAAAATGCGCGGATATAAAAAATATGTCTATATTTGCAGTCCCAAAACGATGGTTTCGGGGAACGATCTTCAAGGAGAGATGCCGGAGTGGTCGATCGGGCCGCACTCGAAATGCGGTGTACGGGCAACTGTACCGGGGGTTCGAATCCCTCTCTCTCCGCAATAAACCTTGAAAATCAAGGAATTACAAAACAAACACCCAATTTTACACCCAAGAATGTAAAGTTGGGTGTTTGTTGGTAGTGTTTTAAATTAGGGGATGACTTCAATTCAATGATTAAAACACGGACTTTCAATACTAATTTTCCTTTCGCAGGTAAAACAAAGGCGGCTATTACAGTCGCCCTTTGTATTTTTGTGCCCTTAAATCCTTCGAAAACGAGTTTTCAAAACGGATATTCAACCTTCATGTTTCAAATTAGGGGATAGCAAAAATGGAATGCAAATATTGCGGAGGCACATGCGTAAAAGACGGAACGCAGAGCAACGGCAGGCAGCGCTATAAGTGCAAATCATGTCATCGGAAACAACAGGCACTATATAGTTACAATGCCTATCAGAAAGGAATCAATGACGAGATCGTAACATTAACCAAAGAAGGAGTCGGCATCCGAAGTACAGCACGGATCCTTGATATCTCTACTACAACACTACTTAGCAGAATTGTACAGATTGCCCACACGATCTCGCGTCCGCCGGTCATTACTCAAAGGACTTATGAAGTAGATGAAATAAAGAGCTTTGTACGAAAAAAGTCCGAACACATCTGGATAGCATATGCTCTGGATAGAAAATCCAAACATGTCGTCAGTTACAATATCGGGCCACGGACAAACGCCACCCTTAACGTAGTCCTCGAAACACTCCGTCTATCCGATGCCAAACGGGTTTATACCGATAGGCTAAGAAACTACCGTTCTCTGATCGAGACAAAGATCCATCGGACATCATTATACGGGACCAATCATATCGAACGACATAATTTAACGATACGGACGCATCTGAAACGCCTGGCACGAAAAACCATCTGTTTCAGCAGGAGTGCTGTCATTCTGTCGGCAATTTTGAAAATTTATTTCTGGGGATAAGGCAATATAGAGTAACACTGGCATTATACAAGCATAAAGCTCAAGTTATTAAATTATTAAAAAATAAAGGCATAAATTCAATACTTCATTTGGTTAAAATTCATATTATCTAATCCTTTTGTAGCATCGTGTATCTGAACTGTACAGAATCTGTATATCCATTCTAATAAAATTGATTTTTAGTTTTTTAGCATAATTTTATTAGATTTGTACATGAAAACAAATACAGTATGTCTTTTAGAGCAAGAGAGGTTTTAGTCCATAATATTTCGGAATCTCGGCTTAAAACTTTTTATATTGGGTTTGATTTGGGAGTCTGTAGGACTGAGGCATTTTCCGATATTTTGATGGATGCAGTTGTTGATTTTGCTTTTGGCTATCACACGGGGATACTGAAGACCTACGATAGAAGAAAGCTGATCGAGGCTGCTAAATCTATCTATAAAATTGATTCATTCAGTGATGTCAAATGGACCTATTTGGACAAAGACTCGATAATTGATGATACAGACTTAAAGGCGGAGGATAAAATAAAAAAGAGAGGCGAGTTTGGAGAACTTATTCTCCATGTTCTCTTGCGAGATTATTTCAATTCTGTTCCTCTGGTGTCGAAAATATATTTTAAAGATACAGATGGGTTTACTGTGCATGGATTTGATTCAGTACATATAGGCCCCGATCTTACAGATCACAAAGCCCCCTCTCTTTATCTAGGTGAATCAAAAATTTACTACAGGAAGGATGGAACAGCAGGGAGGAGTGGTATAGAGGATTTGTTAGAGGATATTAAAACACATTTCAAATGTGATTTTTTAAAACGGGAATTTGCATTATTGGCAAAAAAGAAATATTCCTTTCTTCCTATCGAAGAATATCCTGACGAAAATACAAAAACTCAATATGAAACTTTTTTAGTCCAAAAACAATATTGGTTTGATACTTTTCACAAAGTGAGTCAAGGCAGGGATAAATTGGAAAACATTCTTAAATCTGTTACTATACCAATCGTTTGCACCTATCAATCACGAATATTTGAAAAATGTGCGCACGATCTGCATCCTGATTTTTCAAAAGAATTTGAAACAGAAATAAGATTGCTTGATGCTGAATTTAACAAATTGATAGGAGAAATAGAAACAGGAGAGCCGGTTGTCACGAATCTCAATGTTATATTAATCCTCTTTCCTATTCCATCTAAAAAAGAGCTAATTAAAGTATTACACCAGAAACTTTACAATCAGCAAAATGCATAATATCGAGACTATTATATCAACGCTTGAGGAGTCTCAAGAAATTTCGTTTGATGATAGCTTTAAGTATGCTCAAATTTGTCATGCGCTTATAGATGAGCAAAATCCTGATGGTTACAAATTGGCCATTAATGTTTTAAATAATTGGGGAAAGTTGCATACATCTAGTAAAGATCTTTGGACTAATGTGATTGAAATAGCGGGATTCTATCCCTATCTACAAAAGGAGCATCTTGAACTTAACAATACTGCCGCCGAAATAAGAAAAGAACTGCATGGCTCAGAAAACATTCCGGACAAATACTTTCATGATGAACAGAAAATTTTATTAGATCTCCTACATACAAATAAAAATGTTATAGTAAGCGCTCCTACCAGTTTTGGCAAGAGTTTATTGATAGAGGAAATTGTCGCGTCAAGGCAATACAGGAATATCATAATCATTCAACCAACACTTGCATTGTTGGATGAAACTAGAAAAAAACTTTTAAAATATAATGATAATTATAAGTTAATAGTAAGGACTACACAAGAACCTTCTGAGGACAAAGGTAATATATTTTTATTTACAGCTGAACGAGTAAATGAATATACTCTTTTTGCCAGTATAGATTTTCTTGTAATTGATGAATTTTATAAATTAAGCGGACAACGTGATGACGAAAGGTCATCCTCTCTGAACAATGCTTTCTATTATCTTTTACAAAAGTTCGCTCCGAAGTTCTATTTACTTGGGCCAAATATTGATGGAATTAGCGCTGGTTTTGCAGAAGCCTACAACGCTATCTTTTACAGAAGTAACTATTCTCTAGTTGATTCTCGTGAAATAGATATTTATCAAAAGTATTCGGGTAAATTTGGCATTAGTGGAAAGAAAAAAGAAGTTAAAGAAAATATTCTTTTTGAGTTATTAGAAACCTTATCTGAAGAGCAAACTATTATCTATTGCTCTTCTCCAACAAGAGTAAGGTTTCTTTCTAAAAAATTTGCTTCTTACCTAGAGGCTAAAGGTAAATCTATCAGTTCCAATACATATCCTTTGACGGACTGGATTCGTGAGTTTATTTCAGATGATTGGTCTCTTTTGAATACATTAAAATATGATATTGGCATTCATGACGGCGCTCTGCAAAAACACATAACTACTTCAATAATCAATTATTTCAATAATGGCGCCATCAAATACTTATTTTGCACGTCCACTATCATCGAAGGAGTGAATACGAGTGCCAAAAATATAGTCTATTTTGATGCAAAGAAAGGTTCCAATCAAGTAGACTATTTTGATTATTCAAACATTAAGGGGCGAGCAGGTAGAATGATGGTCCACTATATAGGGAAAATTTATAATTTCAATCCTCCTCCAGAGAAATCTAATATCATTATTGATATTCCATTTTTCCAGCAAAATCCCATAAAAGACGAGGTGCTTATACAGTTAGATGATAGCGATATTCGAGACAAAAATACTAAACAGTATCAGTCTATTTTGCAAATCCCTACTAAAGAAAGAGAAGTCATAAAACGAAATGGATTAAGTGTTCATGGGCAAAAACAGATTATAAATATATTATGGGATCAAATACATTCTCAATATGACCTTATATGTTGGAATAGTTATCCCAAATATGAACAGCTCCGGTATGTTTTGGGGCTTGCATGGGATAATCTTAAGACGCCAGGTGAGAGTATTGCTCCTATGAGTAAAGAGCAGCTGATTAAAGTGACTTTCGATTATGGCATCAATAAAAACATCTTTTATTTGGTAAATAATCAGTTTAATTACCGTAGAAAACTTGAGACAAATAAAGACAAATTAAGTACAGACTTACGAGATGAGGCCATCCAGTTTGTATTTCAAACCATGAAACATTGGTTTCAATACAAGATTCCTAAATGGTTGTCCGTAATGAATGAATTACAACGTTTTGTATGTGCAGAAAAACGTATTAGAGCAGGCAATTATACTTATTATGCAAACTTAATAGAAAATGATTTTATTCGAGAAAATCTAGCAATTCTTCTTGAATATGGCGTGCCTTCTAGTGCCATTCGAAAACTAGAAAGTTATATTCCTGAGAATATTAATCAAGATGATATTTTAACCTATATAAAAAGCAATCGCTTAAATAGTCACAAATGCCTTATCCAATATGAAAAAGATAAAATAACGGAGAATATATAATCTCGTTCTAGAAACAAGTTATTTCGGCGTAACCGACTAATATTCAATATGCGATTTTGTCATTTTTATGTGGCCCGAAACTACATCGAGTGTGCCTGATTGCTCTATTTCGCAGTCTGCTGTTTTATGTGTTTTACCATTTTAATTCCCTGTTTTTTAACCCTATAATGAAACGTGAAGATGATATGTTTTTCATCAAATTTAATTTTTAAAGGCTGTAAGATTGAGAGATCAGCGATATACATATCTCGATAAAAAACAGTTGGAAGAACAGAAAAATAGCGAGATAAACTAGTGCGATTTAAATATGCCTCATTATTTTGGAAATAATTGTGTTTTAGGAGAATTACAAGACGAAGATTCAATTGCTATAATGAATCGATATGACGAGTTAAACAAAACAGAGAAATTACCCATAGGTAAATCGAAGAGCCAGAATTAATCCAATTCAAACTATATTAAAAAATGGCAAAATATCAATTTCCTCCACTGAAGGATGAAAAGCTATTCGAAGAGTTAATCTGCGATATATTTAATCATGTAGAAAGTACCGATTCTTATCGAAATACGGACTTTCAATTATTTGGGGTAAAAGGTCAAAACCAGAAAGGAGTTGACATAATCTCTTCCAATACTAGAACAGTTATTCAATGTAAATCAAAAGATATCCGTAAAAGTGATGATGCGATCCGGAAAAACCTTTACGCGGATATGGAAGCGGACTTATTGCGAATATCTGAAATTGACTTTTCATTCGATCGATTGGTATTTGTATCGACCTTTAGAGATGATGCCCGGTTGCAGGAATATGCAGTTATTCTGAAAGATAAGGGATCATTGCCGTATGACATTTACTATTGGGGTTGGGATACTGTCGCAAAATATATAGAGGAATTTGAAGATATACGGAACAAATATTATCCTCAATACAAACCGAAACGCGCCAAATCAGTAAAACCAGAATTTCCGGAAGGAGCATTAGGGAGAAATCTGTCCAAGAAAAATTATGTGTCTTATTTAATTAAGCGATATGGCGAATGGAAGCAATTTGAACTGGATCGTAAAAATGAGAAATTTAATTGGGCCAGTTTCAATAAGAGTATAATGAACAGATATAAAGCGTCCGGTATCAATTATATTGATATTCGTCATTTTGACGACTTAGTTGATTACCTCCAGAAAAGGATTGATGGTACAATAATGGGGAAAGCTCAAAAGGCTAAAGGACTAAAGAATTATTCGACATTCCAAGAAGTAAGCGACAATCTTCCTGAAGTATCGTCCAAATAAAATTGAACAGGTGATTAATATGGGGTAGATCGTTTGCAATATTTATCTCAGCACAGAATTAGCCCTTATGTCCCATAACACACTTCTTATATCGCTTAATCATTATCTGTTAAATGATATACATCTCAAACTACAAAAGGATAGTATGCGTCTTCAAAAGTAAGAGTCAAAACACAATAAAATAAAAGTAAAAAACAAGTTTAATAATACTTAAAATTAAGTGGTAACGATAGCTACTGGCTTTAATTCGTTAAAATAACCACAGCTCCAATTCTTGCAAGTATTTGCAAATTTGTTTATTACAGAATTATTTGCATTGTACATCAGAATCACCTGTTTCTTTTATTTTTCTTTCATTCCGCTCTACGACTATATTTTATTATCTATTAATTTTCATAGTAACATAGTCGCTAGTGCTCTCTATAGCCAGTTTGCAATCGATTTATATTAACCCATACTTTCTTGTAGTTACATATTTTCTAAAGATAATCCCTGCAATTCAACTTTGTATTTGATCAATTCTTTGACCGAATGTACTTTCGATTGAAGGATATTCATATCTATTTTTTTAGAATTGCGTTTGACTTCGGCGACAATGGCCGTTTTATTCAAATCATTTACTGCGATGACGTCGATCTCGTTTTCACCCTTATTATCCCAGTAACTGCCGATGCCGGTTATGCGTTCCTCTTCGGCGATTTTCGTTCGGAAGTATTTCTCTAGAACCAAACCGCTATATTGTTCGTAGCCCCGATCGATAACTTCCCGTAGCAAGTCGTATTTACCCATTTCGATTAATGATTGGTTCGGAAATATAAACCGAAACCAGAACCGAAGGTAGTTGTCGTTCAAGCTCCAGCGATTTTTCCGACTCTCCGGCTTCGAAAATATGGGTTTGTTTTTGGTAATCAAAGAGTATTCTCTCTCCAAATTAGCCAGGTAGGCTCCAGTATTTTTACCGATAACGGAGTCTATTTCGCTTTGAGTGTTTTTTCCGGAAGCGATCAGTTGGAGTATTGAAAAATATGTCCCATACTTTTTCCCGAATTCCGATACGAGCAAGTCTTTCCCTTCGCCGATAAACGGCGAGTCGGGACTCGTAACCATATCCAACATCTTGCTTTTCTTTGTCGCTCCTGCCTCCATCAACAGGTCGATATACTTAGGAACTCCCCCTGTAAGCATATAGAGACAAAGCAGATCTTCGGGAGTGTATTTGGGATTATAGTTGTTCAAAATCTCCTTGATGACGCTGACAGTAAAAGACTGAAGCGTGATTTTGGAGGTAAGGCGGCCGAATAGAGGTTCCTTCCGGTTCTCGAAAATTTTCATCATCATCGAATAGATGGAGCCGGAAGCAATAAAATTGATTTTTGCTTTACCTTTATACTGATCTCACAAGTTCTGAATCTCGCTGAATATGGACGGATTCACATTGGCTAACTCCTGAAATTCGTCGATGATAAGCGTATAATGTTCTTTTGTGCTAAAAATCAAAAGCTGTTCGAACAGATCCCTGAACCGGGTAATCGTTCCGAATATCTGGATTCCCAGTGCTCCGCCGCATCTTTCTGAAATTGTTGGCATAGAAGTGGCTCGCTGGTGCAAGATACGAATAAGTAGAGATATTTCGTTCCCTTTACGGATTCCAGTAACAACGAGGTCTTCCCGATGCGGCGGCGCCCAATCATTACCGTAAAACACGCACTTTGTTTCGATTGTACCCAAGTGCGTCTGAGTATTTCCAGTTCCTGTGTTCGGTTATAAAATTTCATATTCGATTTTTTGTAATACATATTAAATTAATGCCCATTACAAATATAGAATAAAAATCGGTTTCACACCACCAACCTGAAATTTATTTAACACTGATTAAAATAACGAGTGTTACTATATGTTAAACACAAAAGAAATACGATAGTTTAGGATATAAAATTTCAACTAACAAAAAATCGCCATAAGACCTTAAGTGCAATTGCATATTTAATCCGGCTGATATTTTTATGATTTTCAATACCTGAACGCCCTCGCCATAGTATCTTGCTCAGACCTGGGAATACCGTATTTAGTAGCGAGTTTTCTCCAGCCGGAAACAGCACGTTTAACCTCTGCGAGTATCGTTTCTGCACGAGCGGGTTCCAGCCCGAAATACGGCGTGATACTCATAGCCAGATCGAAATCCAAGGAATTATCATTCTCCGATATATTGAGCTTTAGTCCCGTGCCGTACTCGTCAGGGTTCATATCATAGGCGGGTGATAATCGCCACCCCTGCGGCGTAAGCAGGAAACCGTGATTCCGCAGGTGATCGTCGCAGTTCGAAATGGCGATATTGAACACGATCCTGCGCCAAAGCTGTTCCAGGTTCCGGTCCGTATCGTCGCAGTTGGCGATGATCCATTCGGCCAGTTCGAGGTAACTGGCTCCTTCCGTATGGTTCGCACCGTCCGTATAACCGAGCAACGTCATAGCCGAGGCAAAGTGTATCCGTCTGCCCGTATCGGTCCGGTCAAAACGCTCGGTCATAAAGCTGTGGTGCCGGCTGCCGAACCGCTGTGCCCGGCATTCGGACATCTCGACACCGCATAAGCGGGCCATCTCGGCCGTAACCATCTCCCATGCCCCGAAATCTTTCGTATCTCCGACGCTCGGAAACTTGACGATCCACAGGTGTCCGTTCTCATCCACTACGTTGGCTTTCGGCCTTGCCCCGCCCAATGACGAACCGGGTGCGACGAGCATATCGATCCATCGCGTATGCTCCGGCGTATCGACATGATCTTCCCGCTCTATTTGCAGGCTGGCATGTTCCAGTTCCCGGATCGATGCCCAAGGCGGTGTCGCCAGCGACCGGTCATTGTCCATAAAATCCCCTTCTTTCGAGAACTTGAAGCGCAGGGCTCCCATACGGTTTCCGTCATACACGCCTATCAGGTAATCCGCCTCGGTAAGCGTTCGCGGTTTTCGGTCCTGCAACCGGGCGTTGATAGCTTCCCGCCTGCGCATAAGCGTACGTCCCCAGCGGTCTGGTGCGGAGTCGAGGAACAATCCGAAATTGCTCTTATCCGAAGGTTGGTATTGCTTCCCGGTAAATGCCGACAGGTCGGGATCCAACGCACGAAAACGGGGATGGGCCAGCCATGCGGGATCGTTCTCATAAGAAAAGACCTCTTTACCCCGGATCGTTTCGCTGTGAAGCACGCCCATATAGACAGGCTCCGCATCCTCGGGCCAGTCCATATATACGTATATATCGCGCTGCATTACCATAATTTACCGTTTTTTGGAAACCCTTTCCCCGACCACGAGTTTGGCATCCTGAAGGGCACGCCCTAACTCGTCGTCTTTAGCTACGAGCAGCAAATCTTTTTCCAGGCCGAGGATAGCCAGCACCCGGAAATAGTATCCCATCGCAACTCCCTCCTCACCCCGCTCGATCTTGGTTAGGGTGTTACGGGAGATTCCGGCGCGCTCGGCCACCTGCTCCGAGGATAGTTCCCGGCGCAGGCGTGCCAGCTTTATATTTTCGCCCAGAGCCGTAAGCGTCTTCCGCTGGCTCGGCAATAATGCCCGTTTCATACAATAACATTAACGATTATGTGCAAATATAAGTATTATTGCGCAGAATAATTTGCATTATACAGATTTATTTTACAGACTACTCCCGAATAGCTTTTTCGTACGGGTTCCAGCAACAACGCAGGCTGACATAGCGATGTTCCGATGTTATCGTAAAGTAAGAAAGTGTTTTCGCACTGTCCTCGTCAGAAAATGTGGAAGTTTTCGATAACAACGGGACGACGAACAGCACTCATTTCTTGTTAGCATATGGCAAGGCGTATTTTCTACGCCTATCCCCCATATCTATCAAGTGTGAGGTATCGTATCGTTTATCGTTGTTATTGGTCTTTCCACAACCATCTGACGGATAAGCGGAATTGGCTCCACACTTTCTTTTTCGGATAGTTTCCCTCAGGAGCAAGGGGCGTACACAGATGATGTCATTATGATGAAATGTTTGTATTCTTTTGGGATTATTACGGTTATAATGTATTTCTGTGTATGTTGTGTCAAGGAGGATGGCAAAGAAAAAGATCGTTTTTTGACCTTCGACGATGAGCAATTCGAAGATTATTGTTTGGAACATTTCGATGCAGATGGCGATGGAGTCATTTCGGAGTGGGAAGCGGCAAAAGTCGATACAATATTTCTGTCCCAAAGAACGATCAAATCTTTAGAGACGATCAGCAATTTTTCCAATCTGATCTATTTGCATATTGGGAAATGCCAAGAAATACAGGAATTAAATCTGTCCCGAAATCAAAAATTGAAACATCTTAGCATCAGCTATCTGTTTGATCTTAAAACGATCGATATGGCACAATGCGAGCGGTTGGAATATGTGCACATTCAGCATTGTGGTAAATTGGACCGGTTGGATTTATATAACAACACACCGCAACTGCGCAGATTGACTATTGAATATACAAATCTGACAGGTCTGGTTCTACCTAAATCGGAAACATTAGAGAGCCTTGTCATTCTATTTTGCGGTTTGGAAGCAATCGATGTGCAACGATGTTGGAATGTGAACAATATAGAAATTCGAGGTACGCAATTGAAATCCCTGAATTGCGGCAATCTAACTGAGTTACAACATTTGTCTTGCTGTGACAATGAATTGGTAAGTCTGTCGTTGAGCGGTTGTTTTTCGCTTAAGGTGATACGTTGTCAAAACAACAAATTGAAAGAATTGGATGTCAGCCAGACTACATTGCGAGGTGGAGATTCCTATTATCAGAATCCCTTGTATTGTGCTCCGATGGAGACACTGGAAGCGCTGTATCTGAAAGACGGGTGACAGAATATGGTCGACGGGATTAATAAAAATCGCAGTCCCGATTATATTCCCGAAACAACTCAAATCCTTTATAAATAAATTACGAACTCTTATATTTTTGAATCATGGCAGGTACGTTATGGAGTGTTACGGCAATCAAGAGTGCCGGCAAATTGACAAAAGGAATGTCTGTAGAAATCCTTGTAACAGGGACCTCGGCGCGTCCGAATGCAAAACAGATTATCGAAGCGATTGAAGATAAGTACGGTGTAACCGTTGCGAGTTGCCATTGCGGATATGGAAATTTCGAAATCGTAAAATTGAGTTGATTATGGATTACCTACCTATCTGCAATGAAACCGGAAAATTGCAGGAGGATCATCGGTTCGTGCTGGAGCAACCCGGCAAAAAGATGCTGTTGGTCGTCGGCCTTAATCCGAGCACTGCGGACGAAACACATCCCGACCTTACGATGCACAAAGTCATAGGATTCGCCGAGGGTGGCGGTTACGACGGATTTGCAATGTTGAATCTTTCATCGGAACGTGCGACGGATAAATGGAGTTTGTCGGCAACGTTGGACGAACCGATGCTCCGGAAAAATCTGGATGTCGCGGCCGATCTGCTGCAACGTTATCCGGCAGCGGACATATTGGTCGCTTTCGGAAACGATATTTCGGCGAAACCTTATCTGAAACGATGTTTTCGGGATTTATACGACGTGCTGCGTACAAGTCATGGCCAATGGTTCCAAATCGGGAAACTCACGGTGAAAGGAAATCCCCGCCATCCGCTTTATGCCCGATACGACTGGGGATTAGTGTCGTTCGAGGTAGAAAAATATATGACAAAACTTAAATAACGATTGACAATGAAAAAACTGTTTTTTGCAAGCCTGTGGGTTTTGGCTTGTTTGGCCGTAGCTTGTTCCGATGAAAAAGACGAACCGAACGACGAGCCCGGATCAATCATCGGCGAATGGGTATTCCAGAAAAACGAATACTACCGGAACGGGAAATTGATCGATAGTTTCACGGCCGTAGAGGACGAAGATAAGATGATCGCTATTTTCCGGGAAGACGGGACTTTCCGTTATTACGATTACCCACCCGAAGAGTACTACGACGGCTCCTACTCCAATGACGCGACGTCGGGTATGCTGACTACAAACGACGGAGCGAATAAAAAGACTTGTCAGACCAAAATAACCGTTTCGACGATGAAATGGATTTACGATGAAGGCAACAATGAAGAACTTATCGAATATTATACGCGAAAACAATAGATGCGGAAAAGTTGCCTAACAAACTTACTTTTATATTTTACTCCTGCCAGACATACTTTTGGCAGGAGTTTTTAATATTTACAAAATTAGTTAAGACAAGGAATTTACTTTGAAAACTAAAGATATTTTTCTATCTTTGTGTTAACCAAGTGCAACACAGGGTGAAACGATGCAAATCGGCTGTGGGCTATTCGGTGTACTTAAAGTGAGGTCAAAGTATAAAAGACTGATATACGGCGGAATACGGGAAAGGTTCATTTTCCTCTCTCTCCGCAATAAACGCTAAAAATCAGCAAATTGCGAAACAGGCACTCGGTTTTACATCAAATAATGTAAAACCGAGTGTTTTGTTTACACCGAATTCATCTCTACAACATACGGTTTGCATACGCAGCGGTTCGTGCATTTTTCGGTTTAGACGAATAAATTTAACTGATATAATACATTAATGATGAATGTAAAGATAAAAAAGATTTCGATCGGCTTCGCTGCACTTGTTCTCATGGGTGCCGCGGTTTCGTGCAAAAGGACTTCAGGAAAGGCCGCCGAACCCGAATACGAATGTATCGCCTACGTGTGGCAAGAAGAGGGCAAACTGCCGCCAGCCAATATGGTGACCGCCATAAATTATCTTGCCGCTATCCCCAATCGGACCCATGATGGCGTACAGATCAACAACATACCCCGCCTTCAGCGGATACTCAATCTCAAAAAAGAGAATCCGGCACTTAAAGTCATACTTTCGATGGGTGGCGCAGGAGCCGAATCTGGATGGGCAGAGATGACAGGCCGTGACTCGCTTCGTCTGGCATTTGCAGCTGACTGTAAACGCATTGTGGACAAATATGAACTCGACGGGGTTGATTTCGACTGGGAGTTTCCGGCCAATGAAGAAGAGCAGGCCAACTACATCCGTCTTTTCAGCGACGTTCGCAACGCACTCGGCAGAGATAAAGTGGTTTCGGCTGCAGCAGGCTTTTTCGGCAACGGTTTCGACATGCGCGAAGCGATGAAATATCTTGATTATGTCAATCTGATGACCTACGACATGGGCTGGCAGGCTCCCCATCATCACACTGCGTTGCGCCGCTCGGAGCTGGCCGGAGTTTCGACGATTGAGGAGTCAATCGACTCTTTCCTAACAAAAGGTCTTGACTACAAGGACATGGTTCTCGGCCTTGCGTTCTACGGTCGCGGTAACGACAAGGATTTCAAGGGTTGGACCGATTACCGCGATATCGTGAACCGCAATCTGGCGGCCGAGGGCATGGAAGAGCGCTGGGACTCGATAGCTTGCGTTCCTTATATCGTTGACAGTCTCGGCACCCTCATCGTCGGATATGAAAATCCGAAATCGTTGAAAATCAAATGTGACTATATCAAGGAAAAAGGTCTCAGAGGCGGCATGTACTGGCGCAGTGAACTTGATGACGACAGCATGAGTCTCACACGTACGGTTGCAGGAGAACTCCTCGGACGCTAAAATTCAAAGACAAACTATACAACCCCTCCGGAGGCACTTTTCAGAAATTCCGGCGAGGCCGTACAAGGTATTGCGCTTTATTTAAGCCGAATATTTAGCCATAAAATCGCTAACCCAGATTCGCCCGATACGTTGGGAAAAGCGACAACGTTGCATTCTCTTTTCAACAGCGCTATCTTTATTCCTCCTTCCTGCAAGTAAACAGGACAAGAGACGACAGCGGAACACTATCGTCTGCCACCGGAAGACCGGCTCGGAAGAGGTTTGCTTCCAAAAAGAGAATGATACCGGACGCACGTGCGGTATCTGTTCGGCGATACGTTCCAACCGATATAGTACATAGTCGGTAGATACTGGTGTGAGCCAGTCCAACGATGCTGCCTCTCTCCGCCTGGAAAACGGAAGGTCCGCGGGTCGTCCCGTTTTCGTTTCCCCGGAATCGGCAGAGATCCGGTTCCTTCCGGGGACGGCAAACGGGCCGCAAACGGAGCGGAGGGCAAGACACCACCGGACCGAAACGGAGCGGACACCCGGATCCCGAAAGGAGAAAAAACGGCCGTCATTTGCAGAATCGGGAAATATTGCGTACTTTTGGGGGCGTTTTCGGAGAGATGCAGGAGTGGTTGAACTGGCCCGCCTGGAAAGCGAGTAAACATCAAAAGTGTTTCAGGGGTTCGAATCCCCTTCTCTCCGCAATAAAGGGTGTAAATCAAGCATTTGCAAGATTTACACCCTTTTTCACACCCAAAAATGCAATTCGGACGAAATTGGGATCCGGTAACATCCCTTTTATTGGATATTTCGTGATAACCACCTTGATACAGACGAAATATCCTCAAAAAATATCAACGAACAATTATAATAAAAATTAAAAGTATGGTTTTTAAAAAAATACGGGAACATAAAGAATATATACAAGATGCTGCTTCTTGGTTTCAGGCTAAATGGGATATCCCCCAAGAGGAGTATTTGAAAAGCATGAATGAGAGTCTACTAAAAGAAACAAGTATACCACAATGGTATATAATGTTAGAAAATGATAATAGTATTATTGGGGGTATAGGTGTAATTGAAAATGATTTTCATAACCGTAAGGATTTAACTCCCAATATTTGTGCTTTATATGTAGACGAAAAATATCGCAGACAAGGTGTCGCCGGATATATGCTAAAGCAAGTATGTGATGATATGAAATTATTGGGAATAAACAGATTATATTTGGTGACAGAACATACTGATTTTTACGAAAAATATGATTGGAGTTTTTTATGTATGGTTCAAGAAGAAAACGAGTCCAATATGTTAAGAATGTATAGTAAAAACCTGGATTAGACCAATAACTTAATTTATTTGTATGGACGAATTTGAATTGATGATGCATTTGCATCGTAACAACAAGAGACAAGGCCAGGTACGACGAGTCCACAAACCTAGCGATTACACTGGCTAAGATAGATAGAGAAAAGTCTTACAGGATAGCTGATATTGGATGTGGAACAGGTGCGCAAACTATGTCCTTGGCGAAAACGCTGAAAGGTGATATCATTGCCGTGGATCTGTTTGAAGAGTTTCTTGAAAAACTGAAAGAGAACAGCGCAAAGGAGAATACAACAGCAAATATTAAGACACTGTCTGCATCTATGGACAAGCTGCCTTTTGAAAAGGAGGAGCTTGACATCATCTGGTCGGAAGGAGCGGTTTACAATATCGGATTCAAGAACGGCATCAACTATTGGAAAGAGTTTCTCAAACCGGGAGGTATACTGGCTGTTTCAGAGTTGTCATGGACAACAAACTGTCGCCCGAAAGGACTGGAAGACTTCTGGACCGGAGAATATGCCGAAATGGATACAATAGCAGGAAAAATCAGAGTTCTGGAAGAAGCCGGATACAAGGTACTCGGACACTTTATTCTTTCAGATGACTGCTGGCTTGATAATTATTACAATCCTCTCTTAAACAGCCATAAGGCCTTTATGGACAAATTTGGTAATAACGAAACCGCAGAGATGATTGTTGAAAGAGACATACAGGAAGCCGACTTCTATAAAAAGTACAAGAATTATTATAGTTACGGTTTCTATATAGCCCAGAAATTATAATGAAGAAAGCCTCCAGTTGTTAAAAGACTGGAGGCAAAACATAATATGAATATATTTATTCGACAAAACGTAGAATTTCATTTATATCCTTCCTTACAGGAGCTTCATGATGTTCTCCAGCCTCGTAACCATAAACAATCAGTGCAGCGACCTTTTCATTCTCAGGGAGTCCTATTTTTTGGGCAATAGCATCGTTGTTGATTACTCCTAAAACACACGTGGCAACTCCTTTGGCATATGCAGAAAGGCAGAATTGAAGGCAAGCAATGCCTGCGTCAAAACATTCCCATGCGCCACTGTTGTCTGACACTACATCTTCTGGTTTAACCTTATCTTTCAGTGATCCGCTTTTACCGGTTACATAACTTAACACAACCACGCCATTGGCTCTGGTTAATGTTTTTGCATTGTACACAAACCCTTGAACACAATTGTTGGCTATCTCTTCAATCAGAGACCTATTGTCTATGATGTTGTATCTTGCTACCTGATAATTTGACCATGAAGGTGCGAACTGACTTAATTTGACAATCTCCTCAATAAGTTCTCTCGGAACAATCTGATCTTTGTATTTCCGAACACTTCTTCTGTTTTTTAATAATTGAATTGCATCCATATATATACTGTTTTTGCTGTTAATTTCTAAAACAAATGACACACTCCGTCTATTGTGGAACACACACCTATTTCTTCAAATCTTTATATTACACTTGCGATATCCATAAGTGTGATTCTTTATTTTTTGATTGCAAAGTAAACAAAATAAATTAAAAACAATATCTTTCCAATAGATATGAATTCTTGTTTGCATACTTTTCCGTATTTTTGCTCCTAATCAAATCGTTGAAATTGACAAAAATACTATACAAAACGAACATAATATGCAACAATTACATATAAAATTGGAAGTTGATTCTCCTCTAATCCAGTGGGTCAACGCACAAGCTGACAGTATTGGGGCGAGGGGACATATCGGCACTCATTTGGATTGTTATACTACTGTTCCAGAAAAAGAAGAGTATCAAATTAAAGGGATTGTTATAGATTGTACGGCTGGTATGCCATCAATGGATAGTATGGCACATATCGGCTCGTTGAAAAATAAGGCTTTAATATTACATACCGGGAATTTGGAACATAACCGATATGGGACAGAGGAATATTTCAATAAAGACACCACTCTTTGTAAAGTTTCCTTACATACAATTTTAAGTAAGAAACCGCTTTTTATTATCATTGACTCTCATGGTATAGCGGAGAAAGGAAAGAGACATATAGAATTTGACAAGATTTGTGAAGCTAATGGCTGCCATGTAATAGAAAATGTTGATTTATCATGCATCGGCAATCAAAAGGAAGTTCCGTTGAAAATATTAATCAATATCAATCACAAATCAACGGGTAAGCCCTGTGAATTGTATTCAATACTTGAAAGTTGCTTTGATAACACATCCTCACACGAGGATAGTTTAAAAGCTTGGGAAGCCAATGCGGACTTCTGGGATGAGTCTATGGGTGAGAACTCGAATGAGTTTCAGAGATTGACTGTTCGCCCAATAGTAAATGAATTGTTAAAAGCCACACAAGGGGATTATATATTGGATATCGCTTGTGGTAATGGAAATTATTCAGGATATTTGGCTGAACAGGGTATAGATGTTTTGGCATTTGATTATTCACAAAGAATGGTTGAGTTAGCCCGGAAGAGACAAGCCCGTTTCAATGACAGGATAGAATTCTGCGTAGCTGATGTAACCAAATATGAGGATATGATGTCCTTAAAAAGAAACAAGCCTTTTACAAAGGCTGTGTCCAATATGGCTATAATGGATATTTCAGATATAGACAATCTGTTCCGTTGTGTAAACAAATTGCTTGCTGAGAATGGATATTTTGTGTTTTCTACGCAGCATCCATGCTTTGTAACATTGACAAATAAATATATGACAAAACATAACTATTATGGAGAAGCCATTGAAGGACAACCTCAAAAGCAATGTTACTATCATCGCTCTTTACAGGATATTTTTGAAATATGCTTCAGACATGGATTCATTATAGACGGATTCTATGAGGCATGTTTTGGAAATGATAGAGAAAGACCTGTCGTTATTATAATACGGGCTAAGAAACATAATCTTTAATGTTCATCGAATAATCAGAACTCCGATGCCCGGCTGTATTCAAGATTCATTTTTATGATAACAGCGTTTTATAGAAATTGTTATTTCACAATAAAAAATCAGTAGATTGGATAACAAAAGCAACTAATCGTAAATATACGTTGATTGAACTTATAATAAAAAGGATAGGTCATATCCTTTTTATTGTCTGCATTGTCTTTAAAATCCCAAAGCCCTGATCATCTTATGGTTCAGGTGTCTGTTCTTGCCCTTGAACGGATAACAGTGTATATGTATGGCAGGATTGAAGTTCATTTCAATGATCGCATAGTTATCCGGTGTGGCTGGAGCATGAATATCCTGTATCATCATATCCAGTCCGGTAATCTTCACGTTCAGAGCTTTGGCAGCTTCCACTGCAATAGCCTTGTACGAATCGTCTATATCGTCTGTAAAATCTATGCTATCTCCTCCCGTACTGATATTGGAGTTTTCACGAAGATAGACCACTTCCCCCTCTTTAGGAACAGTATTGAAATCCATTCCCTGCTGCTTTAGAAACATTTCCTCCTCACGCCCCTTTCTTATTTTCTCCAAAGGGGTGCGATATCCTTTACCTCTGAGCGGATCTTCATTCTTCCTGTCTATCAGTTGTCCGATATTCAGAACACCGTCACCCGTCACGTTTGCCGGAACACGGTGAAGGATACCTACCACTTCATCATTGATGATGAATATCCTGAATTCCCTTCCCGGTATGAACTTCTCTATAAGCAACGTGTTGTCATGCTCAAAGGCTATCTGTAAGGCTCCCTTGAAATCCGTTTCATCATAGTTGTGCTTCAGTATGGTTATACCCAATCCGAAATTGGTGGACTTAGGCTTGATTACCACAGGTTTCCCTGCATACATACGGTAGTCTGCCATACCTGCCTCTGGTGACGTGTATTCATAACCGCCCGGAACGCTTATTCCGGCACGTTCCAGCACCTTCTTCGTTACCACCTTATTTTCCATCATCAGTACAGACACGTATGAGTCCAGAGAGGTCTTGGTTGCCTGCATCACATATTCTTCCTTTTTACCGTCAAACAGACGTATGAAGTTTTCCTTACGGTCAAGTATTTCAAAACCTACCCCTTTAAGTATTGCAGCCTTCAGCAGAAGTTGTGTGGACATTTCCATATCCTCCAGTCCATGAAATCTGTAACCTCCGCTTATGGTGGCTTCCCTATACTGTCTTGCCTTCTCCAGATGGAACGGTACAAACCCCACTCTGTTTATGTTCTCATACAGTACCATGCCTATACGCTTCTCAGGATTCTGTACAAGGTACAGATTATGCTGCATCTCCTGATGGTAGGTTTCATTGTCAAGCACCCCATATTCTGAAAGAATCCTCTCCATATCTTCTAAAATAGAAGTAGCTTTCTGCTGTACAGTGATCGAGCAGCATTTCAACTCCTTCTTTTCGTCTCTTCCATAGCATGAAGCCATATCCTGAATACGGGTAGCCCTTTGCAGTTCTTCCTCCGTAAGACTTCCCTTCTCCTCCTTCAGCAGAGAATAGACAAGCAGAAGGTGAGAAAAATAAATGGCACTTGCACATACCCCCGATTTTGTAAACGGGTCAAGATCCACAATTCGTACCTCAATGTAAGAAGGAGAACCATTATCCTTTTCCAGAAACTTGATACGAACCGGAAGATAAAGCTCGTGAGGTCCGTCAATACGGTTTTCCCTTATCAGTTTGTCAATAGACATATTATAGGCTTCAAGTGAGGAATAATCAATGAAGAACTCCTCACGGTTACGATACCCTAACGGACTTGTCCTCAGACTGAGGCTTACCCCACACTTCATAGGCTGCTTTTCTCCCGTTTTAAGCGAAATCACATTCAGGGTTTCTTCCGCAAGCGGAGATTCACCATATAGCCAGATAAAAAGCCAGCGGTATTTGAGAAAGTTCCTCACCACACGGAAATATACCGTTTCCCTGACCTCCTCCATAGAGTTGCCGCACACACCGCTTTTCAGCAGAATGTCCATCAGTTTTTCCGAGAAAGAGAAATTGAAGTGTATTCCCGAAATAAGCTGCCTTTCCTTTCCGTAGGTTCCGGCAAGTTTCTGACGGTAATACTCCTTGTCCTTGAACTCTCCCGAATAATGTGCAATGGGTATCTCCTGATTCTCCTTCAATACAGGCGGAAGGCTCTGAGGCCAGAGAAGCTCATCGCCGATATTCTCCGTCACCACATCGTGCAGTGTTTCCATAAATCCCAAAGCCTCTCCCACACTTGGCAGCGGCGGAGTTATCATTTCCACCTGACTCTCCGAAAAGTCGGTGGTTATATAAGGGTGTTTCCCCTTGTCGCCAAATACTGCCGGGTGTGGAGTCAGGGCAAGCGTACCGTCCTGATTGACCCTGACATTTTCCTTTTCAAGTCCGAAACACCCCTCTCTAAGCAGATGGCTGTTCTGTTTAAGTACAAAGCAAAAATTCTGTGTATTCATATATTGCTATATTGTATGTTTGATTCTTTAAATTCCTTTTCCCTTTTTCTATATAACAGATAAAGTACAATGCCCTTTATCACGCTGGTAAGCGATATGCTCCACCAGACACCATCTATTCCCATTCCCATACTTTTGCCAAGCAGAAGGGCAAGAGGTATCCTCATTGTGGTGAACACGATACTCACGGTTGCCGGATATTTGGTAAGCCCCTGTCCGGTATAAGCTCCCGCAGTAAGAATTTCGAGTGTGGCAAACAACTGTGAGAAGCCGACTATACGCAGATAGGCACTGCCTATTTCTATGGTGGCAGCCTCCTTCACGAAAAACGACAGTAGGATTTCCGGGAAAGCTAAAAATATGAATGTGGCAGGTATGGAAATACAGTATCCAAGCCTGATGCTTGTACGATAGCACTTCCTTATCATATCCGTATTCCTCTCCCCGTAATATTGCCCTATAAGTATGGAGGTTGCCTGCATCAGACCGTTCATAAGAAGAAACGAAAGCGACTCTATCTGAAGCCCCAGTTTCTGTGCGGCTATTGCATCTGTTCCCCATATACTTACGATACGCCCGATGGCTATGCCGATAAGCGAGAACAGAATACGCTGCATGGCAGGTGCTGTGCCTATTCCAAGTATTTTCCTGAGAAACTTGCGGGGTACCGCTTTTATACTCAATGTGAGTTCAAGCCTGTGTCTGAGAAGATATATCGCATACATCATGGCACATCCCTGTGAAAGTGCCGTAGCCCATGCCGCACCTTCCACTCCCAGTCCGAAATAAAATATGAACAGAGGGTCAAGAATGATATTGACGATATTCCCGTAAAGTACCGCCCTGAACGAGAACTGTGTCTTTCCGTGTGCGTCTATAATGGCGGTAAACAGAAGGTTCATAAACATGATAAGAACAGTGATACTGCTTATCCTCAGATAGTTCTGAGCCATTGTGTTTACTTCCGGTCTTTCGATATTGAAAAGGGATATAAGAGGTTCCGCCAGCATAAAGATGAACAGGGCATAGAATATCCCCAACATGAATGTACTGCGTATTCCGCATGATATGAAGTGCCGTATCCTGTCCTTCTTTTCAGCCCCTATACTGTGTGATACCGATACCATAGTACCGATGGTTATCACGCTTATCAAAGACCAACCCAATTTGATATAAAATCCGGCCGTTCCGACAGCCGCAACTTCTCCGCTTCCCAATTTCCCGACCCAGAACATATCTGTAATATCGTATGAAATCTGAAGACAGGATGATAATATGATAGGGATTGCTATTCTCAATAGTGATTTTCTTTTTTCTCTTTTTGCCGATGTCTGTTCCATATTTTTAATTTTATATCGTAAAAATACGATACATTATGTCAATAAAAAACTCTTAATCAAATCATAAGAGTTCTGAAAACAGTTTCTTTGCCAAAAGCAGGTTTTCACGGTTAATACGATAGCAAACCTTCGGTGGAGCTATCTCACCATCTATCAGACCTACATCTTTCAGCACCTTCAAATGCTGTGATATGGTAGACTGTGCGATTGGCAGTTCCGTTGTCAAGTCCCCACAATAACAACAGGCATTGTGGTTAGCCAACAACCTTACGATTGCTATTCGTGCCGGGTGGCTCAGAGCTTTTGCAAAACGGGCTGCCAAAATATCTTTTTCCTCAAATTCTTCAGCTTTACTGAATGCCATAATATTTTCATTGTTTTATATCGCAAATATACGATATGTTTTTTATCAACCAACCCCCAGATATAAATTTTATGTATTTTTTAATGTGCAGACGCACGAAGCCCCGCAAGTTACCCCGCCGGAGGCTTTTTCTGTTTATTAATTACTGGGCAATATAGAAATCAATCCCTGTACTTCTCATAAATCCGCTTCCTGTGTCTTTCTTTACAAAGTAATAAGAGGGGAAAAGAAACAAAAAAGGATTTTTTATGGAGGCGACTAGTTCTCTGATGACATAGATGGGAATTTATAGTATTAAATTATACTTACATTTTGCTGTAATATTGATAATTAATAGATAAATATTGTAGCTCAAGCCTAATACTTCAATCTACGATTTGTATTAGAGGGTCTGAGAAAACCTTGTAGTACAGATATGGATATGCCGTTTTTTTTGTAGTGTAAACTAAACTGTGTCAAGTTATATTTCGGAGTCGTTGGGGGACCACCAATATCCCAAAACGGCTCCGCTAAGTTATCAATATCGTCAAAGAACCCCAAACAAAAGAGGTTGGCAGGCCAAGATCCTAAACCTGTCCGGGAACAGGATAGCCAGTTGCTGGAGACTGTAAACTAAAGTGTGTCTGTAAACTTAATAATTTCTTTTCCCTTTACTTGACACACTTTAGTTTACAGTCTCGTTTTTTCTTCTATTCAAAAATTAATTACCTTCTCATCGAAAATCCTCTTTTCTGCTGTTGATCATAATTTCCTTTCACCACATTGTCAACCTCCCGTCTGGCTTTGATTTGCTCCCGGTTGTCAAATTCACCCTTTTGTCTGGCTGTGAAGTATAGGAAATCCCCTGCCGCCTGATGTGATTGTCTGTCATCTCCGAACAGGTTAAGGGCGTTCTTGATGTCAGATACCTGTTCCGTATCAAAACGAGGCTTGTAATAATCACGGGCGAAACGGATGATACTGTGTACCGCCTTACGGAAGATGTCGCTCGTTTTGAGCAGCAGGAAACTGAGACAGCCGATGATATGGCCTTGCCATGCAATCCAGTTTCTAAGCCTTGTGGTTTCCTGTGCATGTTCCGTTTCCTTGCGATTCAGTTCGGATCGGTGTTTGGCCTCCAGTTGCATCAGCTCACGGCTGTAGTCGTTCTGTATGGTCTGGATTCTGTCCTGCAACTGCTCGATAGTTTCCTCGTGCGTGGAAATCTCACAGCGCAAATCCTCTATTTCATTTTTCAGGGCTTTCGATTTTCCGGTAGCCCAGCCGACAGCAGCGTTCAGAAGCTCGCTTCCTTTTTCCTTGTTCAGTCTGGAGCGTTTCTCGCTGATAGCCCTGTCAAGGTCTTCACTCTGCCGTTCCTTTTCATTTGCCTTTTCGATAAGGGCGTTGGTAATGCTTTCCGTTTCCTGCATCTTTTTGTTCGCCATTTCCAGCTGATGTTCCCGGTATTGCCTCGTGGCATCAAGCCGCTTCATTTCCTCCTTCTGCTTCCCAATGATAAAGTCGTTACGTTCCAGATGTTCCTTGCCTGTAACAGCCTTTGACTGCCCACGCTCCATCAGGAGTATATCGGACGCCAGATTCTGCATTTCGGTCATATCCTCATCATTGAGTTTGTGGCTCTTGCCTGTGTCATGGTTCATCCAGTCAAAAACGATATGGGCATGGTAATTCGGTTTGAACCATCTTTCGCCGACTTTGAAACTCTCCCTGTCTTCCGCTTCCGGCTGACCGCTAAGCCAATGTCCCTCGTCCTTGTGCAGGAAGATCTGGAGGGGAGTGATGCCCCAGCGTCTCCGGCACTCCTCGCCAAACTTGCGAACATCTGCCAGTGTCGTGTCCGGTCTGATGAGCAACACGCCCTCACGGATTGGCGAGCATCCAGCCACCTTGGTAATTTTCCCGTTCTTGCCTTTGCGTTCACGCTCCTTCTCCTGCATCGCACGGCCTGTCTTTTCCTTGACCATCCGCTTGATGTAGTCATAGTGCGCCTGCAGATCGGGATTACCGAAGCCCGGGTTTATCCACTGCTCGTTACCGGCAGTCAGTTCGGGCACGATGTAGATTTGAGACTTGCCGATATTGCGCATGTACTCGGCAGTTCTCCGGTTATGAGCCCCACTTGATGTGACTCTGCAGGGCTTGATATGTATGCTTGATTTTGTTGCCATATTCTTAAATTTTGATTCTGGTTGTCTGACTAAAGTTGTTAGCTGATGTCCGCTCATAGCCGCACAGGGTTCTTAGGGGTGTAACCCATAAGCGGAGATTGCAAAGAGAGGGTCACTCTTTGCTCGGGGTTCTCAGGGGAGAAACGCCCTGAGTGGGTTCTTAGGGTAAAGCCCTAATCCCCTCGGGAGAGCCCACAACTACGTAAGCGAAGCGTGTAGTTATAGTGGGCTATAACCGGAAGCCTTTCGGTTTCTTGGATAGCGTGTCATTTCTCTTTCTGACGGATTGCATTTGTTCTTTTCCATCAGCCATGCGCTTCTGCAAATACTCGTTCAGGTCTTTGCATCCGCAGTAGATTTGGGAAGCGTCCCGTATATGCCGGGTGCTGTCGTATTCCTTGCGGATTTGCTGCAAGGCTTCCATTCCTGCACGGTCATTGTCAAGAAAGCAGTGGATGCGCTCATAACTTCCCAATGGGTAGAGTGCCTTGGAAACATTGGTGACAGAGTTCAGCACCATGTAATCCTGCCTGTCGAAATCGGGGTATTGCGGACAGCTTTCAAGCCGCAGGGTAAGAAAGGAAAGGTAGTCCATAAATCCCTCAAAAACGTAACATGCACTCCTTGGCTTTCCTGACTGTCTGATATGGGATATTTCTTTTGGTGCGATACATCCCTTGAAATATCGGTTGCGGATTTCATAACCTCCAGATATGTTTGGAAAGGCTATGGCGAAATACCGTTTGCCGTTGTGGGTGAAACGGGCTTCTTTACATTCTCTTTTCGCCAGTGCCGTGTTTATCCCTCTTTCCTGTAGATAGGCAAGCAGGGCAGGAGAAGTCAACTGTACAATGTCCAACTCCTGAAAACTCGGTTCGGAAAATGACTGCTTGCCAAAAGAGAAAGACACGGGATGTATGTGTGGTGTCTGTTCCTCGATTTTCTGTAGAAGATAAGGTACATAGTCGGAACAGTAAAGTTCCTGTGCCAGTGCAATGATATTTCCACCTTTACCAATTGCAAAATCATACCATTGGTTGCGCTCGATATTCACTTTGAACGAGGGCTCTGTCTCTTCCCGTAACGGGGATTTATACCACAGGTTGATACCTTGCTGCTTGACGGGAGAATGTCCCAAACTGTACAGAAAATCCGCTATCCTGATTTGTTTTGCTGTTTGTATATCCATAATAAGATGAGTGTTTGAATAATGGTTGGAATATTTATTTCTCTTTTCGCCCGTACCTTTTTATGAAGTACGGTCTGTATAATCACTTCACTTTATTTTCGTATATATAGAATACGGTAATAAAGTGAAGCGGTTTTACATTCTCTGCAACCGCTTCGCTTTATCCTTAATATATAGACCTGCCGAATAAAGTGAAGTGATTACAAGTTAGACGGTCTAATAGTGAAAGTCCGGCTTGAACGTGTATTTCCTGCCGTTCTCCTGTACTATCATCCGTTTGTTCCGGAGCATGATGATAAGTGATACCGCCTTTTGATGGTTCAGTTTTACACCTACCGACATATATGCCTTGACTAAGGCGGTTTCCAGATCCTTGTAGCCGTATTCCTCTTTTAGCCCGAAAGCCGCTTCCAGTGCTATGCGGTGCTGTTGTTCGGTAATATGCCTGTAAGGGTCGAACTTTTCCTCTTCCGGTCTTCCCGGTTTCTTCGCTTCGGGTCTGTACCCCTCTATGAGTTCAGGCAATGCATTGTCGTTGATACGGAAAGCGAAAGGCTCGAAATCCATTGCACGGATGTGCATGGCTGAAACATTGCTTATATCCCCGTTGCTCTTGTCCTTTTCCACCAGCAGAACGGTTTCCGCCTTGTTGTTCAGCTCCGTACCGATATGCCCTCTTGCGTTTTCATCGCCTTTGTTCTGGTGGAGTATCGTATGGATGTGTATCTGCCTGTCATCCGTCCACTGCATCAGTTTGGATATGATGCGTGTCGATTCTCCCGGACTGTTGATGTCATATACCATATCACGGATGCCGTCTATGATTACAAGCCCTATGTCCGGTGTATTATAGATAGCCTGTTCGACAATCCTGATGCGCTGCTCGGGCGTGTATTTCCTCAAAGCGAGAAACTCCAGATGTTCATTGTCCCTGTCATCAGGAAGACCGGCCAGCCGTAAAATACGTTTCATGACTTTCAGACAGTGATAATGGCTTTGTTCTGTGTCCACATAAAGAATCTTCCTTTTATCTTCCGGAAGTTCTGCCACATACCGCAGTACCGTACCGTTTTTCAATGCGGCGGCTACGATAGCCGATACATTGAAAGTCTTTTTACTCTTGGCTTTGCCGATGGATGCACTGAAATTGCCCAGTGTACCAATGACCGAACCTTGCACTTTTAGAATCTCAGGTGCTTTCTCGTAGATTTTCGACAGGCTCAGGCGTGAAGCTTGCCAAAGGATTATTGCCTGTTCTGCCGAAATCTCCTTTATTTCTTTCATATAGTCCATAAGCATACCTCCCATTATTTCCGTCCTCCTGTTTTCTTCCCGGCAAGCTCAAGAGCCAATTCCGCATCTACGATAATCTTGCGCCCTATCTGGGTAATCGCCTTGTCTATCTTTCCGCTTTTCTTTATGCGGTTGGCGGTAGGCAGGCTGCACCCGAACAGCTTGGCTATGCCGAGTATTCCGTACACATACTTCCTGCCTGTGTCCGTTACGGGCTGCGGCTGCGCTTCCGGCTGACCGGATGCGTGCCTGCTTAACATGATGAACTCTTCGCCTGTCATCTGCCAGACGGGTTTGGATAATAATTCTTGGATATTTGTCATAGTCCAATCTAATTAGTCGTTAAACAATCAGCCCTGCGCACTGGCTGTTATTTCTGTTCTCGAACGATGCAAAATTAGATATGGATACGGGTGGTAAGGATGGGGATGATATAATCTGAATTTCGTTGTATCTTATTGAATATCAGAAAATAAAAATACCACTCAAAAATTAATTTGAGTGGTAAAAGTGGAACTTTCGTAAAGTATCAGGATATATCACGGATTATCTGAATATATGTTCCATTTCCTTGGCGAAATTTTGGTTGCTGTCACTGGGGAAATCTGAAACAGGCTCCTTGTACTTGGATTTGTAGTAGCTGTCGTCAATATCCAGCAGTTTCAGTATTCTGTCTTTCCATTTGTCCCTGTCCTGTTTGGAGAGTTTCTCGCTCATCAGGAATATCAGATAGCATACACGTATTTTCTCTCTCGGTTTTATTTTCAGCTTACAGTTGCAGGGGTGAAGATTCATATTGGCATAGAAATCCAGTGCGGAAATTTCTTCGAACTGTTCTCCTATGCACACCTCATGAATGAGCGAAAGTAATTTCATGCTGAAATATTCCTGTTGTTCTTCTGTCGTTTCCTGCTGACTGATTGGCTCGCTTGATTTATTCTCTTGCTTTCCGTCAGGAATGTATTTCTTCAATATATCCAGAAAAAGGCAGCTTTGACGGTATATGTCCGCACAACAGTTCTTCATGTATTGGAATGCCTCTGTTCTTGCAGCCTTTTGCTGATCATAGAGTTTGTTCAGTTTGGCTTTTTCCCTGTCATATTCAGCCTTGCAGCGTTCATATTCTTTCTCTGCCTGTTTTTCCTCTTCGGCTGTATGCTCCCTGTAACCAATGGAATCATACCTGTTGTTGGCTTCATTCAGCGGCTTGCTCAGACTTCTTGTAACATCCAGCTGGGCTTCAATTTCCTGAGAATACCTTTCCATGTGCTGATAGCAAGCATGTTCTATGGCTCTGTCACTTAACGGGCGTATCTCATAAGCCTGTATGCTCTTTTCTATTTCAGTTTTCAGGCTGTTGAGTATCAAGGTGTATTGCTCTTTTTGCTTGTCAAGCACCAGTTCAAGGATAGCGGCTTCAAAGGATTTCATGTCATTATACTCCTGATAGAAATCCGATATGAATTTCTGCCTGTCAAAAGAAAAAGCGTAATTATCTATATAGTCTCTGTATATTCTGTTGAGTTCTCCATATTGGGGAATCATCGTCTGTATCTTTCCTGCCATATACTTTATATTATGGGTTCTTGTCCTTGTCAAGGAATAAGGTCAGTTCTTCTTCCACTTCTTCTATACTCGGTAGAGCAGATTTCAGATTTTCGGGTACTGCCTTGCTCAATTGATAGTCGCTGATACCTATCGGCTGGTCATATCCAGCCAAGGCATATTGTGCCACGACCTCATCCTTACCCCTGCACAGCAAAAGACCGATGGTCTTGTTATCATTTTCTCCCCTCAGTTTATCATCTACAACATTGATATAGAAATTTAACTGCCCTGCATATTCCGGTTTGAATGGCGTTGCTTTCAATTCCACGACAACATAGGCGTGGAGCTTGATATTATATAGGATCAGGTCGGCGAAAAAGTCACTGTCCCCAATCTGGAAATGTTTTTGTCTGGCAACAAAAGCAAAGCCGTTACCCATTTCCAGCAAGTAACGGGTTACATGCTTTACCAACTGTTCTTCTATATCCCTTTCGTCAGCCTTTTCCTTTGCTCCTGCCAAGTCAAAGATATACGGGTCTTTTAACAGATAATTGGCAAGATCGCTTTGAGGTGCCGGAAGTGTGGCAGTGAAGTTGTTTACCTTGTTACTCTTGATTTGTCTGTCATACAGATTGCTTTCAATCTGCATTTTCAACACATTACTGCTCCAGCCCATTTCTACCGATTGTTTCATGTACCAGTATCTTACACCCAATAGAAGCGGATTATTGAGTATGACCACATGGCTTGCCCAATTTATCCTTGCAACAGGTGATGATAGGAATATTCTTTCCATATCTTCAATTGCTATTTGGCAAATTCTGGATATTGTTCCGGTAACATCCGGAATTTGTGCAAGAGGTTCTTGCATAATTGTAGTTTCCTTATTGTCTGCCGGTTGTATTTGCGCAAGAGGCTCTTGCGTAAATACAGTATTGTTTAACTCCTGGACTGATTCTGTAATATTCTGTACACTTGTGATAGTGGACTTTGTATCCGTTTCTATGAGTTTCCTCAATACACTTAAAGGATAAGCCTTTGCAAACTGACACATATAGGATAAATTTCTGACAGAATATCCTTTCTTCTCAGGATAGTTGAAGCGGATAGCCTGAGCCAATTTATTGATAATTTTTCCTCCCCAGCCATATAAGTTCTGCTGATACAGGATATAGTTACCCATCTTCCAATAATGGAACAACATCTGGGCATTGGCAGCTGTAATGAGACGGACTTGCGCCTGTTCTATTTCCGAACCGACAGCATGGACAAAAGCGTCAAAATTCCTTTTGTCTATATTATGATTATTGTCACTTTCCATATTAATAAGTCTTGTCTGACAAAGATAACTTTAATAAATGATAATCTATGAAACTGACTGATACTTTTATAGTTGGTTAAACTTGTTCATTGCATTAGCCTTAATATCATCGGCTATATCAATGTAAGGTTTCATGGCTTTGTAATCACTGTGCCCTGTCCATTTCATTACAACCTGTGCAGGAATACCTAGAGCCAGCGCATTACAGATGAATGTCCTTCTTCCTGCATGCGTGCTGAGCAATGCGTATTTCGGTGTAACTTCATCTATACGTTCATTTCCTTTGTAGTAGGTTTCACGTATAGGTTCGTTAATTTCTGCCAGTTCTCCCAGTTCTTTCAGATAATCATTCATTTTCTGATTGCTGATAACAGGCAATGCCATGTGGTTTTCAAAATGGATGTCCTTGTATTTTTCAAGTATGGCTTTACTGTACTTGTTCAGCTCAATACTCAGACTGTCTGCCGTTTTAACGGTGGTGACTTCTATATGGTCGGACTTGACATCACTTCTCTTTAGGTTACGAACATCTGAATAACGCAGACTGGTAAAGCAACAGAACAGGAAAACATCCCGGACACGTTCCAGATACTGCTTGTCCTTGGGTATCTGATAGTCTTTCAGTCTGTTCAACTCTTCCCATGTCAGAAAGATTACTTTCTTGGGGGTGGTTTTCAATTTCGGTTTGAACGTATCGTATGCTATATTCTGGTGATAGTCTTTCTTGAAGCTCCATCGCAAGAACCATTTGAGGAATCCCATTTGTTTACCGATGGTACTGTTTCTCATATCTTTCTTGTCACGCAGGAAATTGACATATTCGTTCAGTCCGAACTCATTGAAATATTCAAAGGTTAAATCTTCCTTGAAGTTTTTAAGGTGATTTTTTACGGCTGCAAACTTTTCGTATGTGGATTCAGTCCAGTTATTCTGATTGCCGCATTCTTTTACAAATTCATCGAATATCTCCCAAAAACTTATCTTTACGTCTTCCTGGTCTTCACTTGTATCTTTCATTCGCAGGTTGAATGCGTCCTTTAATTGTTGGGTAGTGGGCATGGCTTCCTGTACCTCAAATTCTTTGAATACGTTTTGAATTTCGGTATAGTATTTCAGCAGATCGGCATTGATTTCAGATGCACTTTGCTTTAATTTGTTGGTACACCCGTTCTTCACTCGCTGCTTGTCAGCATCCCACTTGGCTACATCAATGCGGTAACCCGTTGTAAACTCAATGCGCTGGCTTGCGTATATGACACGCATACGGATGGGGACATTCTCCACGATTGGCACACCGTTCTTTTTCCGGCTTTCCAATGCAAAAATGATGTTTCGTTTGATATTCATAATTGGGTGCGTTTGAAATTCTACACCCCAATATACACCCAATATTTGGAATAGCAAAAGATATTCAGAAAGATTTGGATTTACTATGCACTTCAAACAATATTTGATTATCAATAATTTGCATTTTTATGATATTTCTTGAATGTATAGGTTCGAGAGCCCTTCTCTCCGCCAAGTGGCACGAACAGAAGCAAAACCCTGCAAATTATATATTTGCAGGGTTTTATACATTAAGGCCCACGATCGTAAAACGAAGTAAGGTACATCCCATTTACGAATGCGGACATTGTTCCAAAACGCAAACGCACACTTCTCACACGATCAAACCGAATCTCCAAGTCTTCTCACGGATACGCGAAACACGCCACAAAACGCCCGCCAGGTTTTCTCCGAACCGGGATACGATGAAAATCAGGAAAATACAACCGTATCACGCCTTGCACGCCCGGGCGATGTCGCCGGACCGCTTCGATCCCGGACGACATGAAATGCAGACGGCGGAAAAACGTTCGTTAAATCGGCATGTCGGAAAAAGACGACGCATAAAGCCGACGAATGAAAGAGCAGGAGGGAGAAAAGAGTTGATATGTAAATTTTTAGCAATACTTTTTTTGCCGATACGAATAAAAAATTATACCTTTGAAGTATTAAACGAACGTTTTCATCTGCCATTAGCGGTTTGAACAGGTTTTCCGATGCCGCGTCCGGCGGAAGGAAACAAGCATGAAAACAGCTATTCATCCGATGAAACTGAAGTGCAAACTGCTATTTCTGCCGATCCTGTCGTTTGCCTGCGGTATGGCATCAGGGCAGGATGCCGGCATGTCTGCGGAGCCATTCGTCCGGGGAGATACGGCGGTCTTCCGGTTCGCTCCGAAGAAACGCATGTTCTGGGCCGACTACAAGGGAAACGCAGCCGCTATCGACTTGCTCACCCGGTCCATTCGGCAACACAGGCTCTCGATCGAATCGGGCGACATGAAAGTGCGCGTACTGGGATTCTGTTCCTCGTACAACTCCCGCAAGGAGAACCTCGCGGCCGCGAAGAACCGAAGCAACCAGGTCAAATCCTACTTCATCGTCCACGAGGGATTGAAAGAAGACCATTTCAGGACGACGAATTCCACGCAACGGTGGCGCGGGATGACAGATGTGACCGCCGTAACCTATATGCTTCCGAGTGCGAAGGCGGATACGGTTCCCGACACGCTGTCCGAGAGAGACGTCGTGCCGTCCGGTTCGTTGCCCGAAAACGAAAAATCCGAAAGCCGGCCGGAATCGCGAACACCGGAATCCCCGGCCGAACCCGATACGCCTGACGAGAAGACGTCCGTCGGGCCGGAACCGCAACCGGCGCAACCGGTCGCCGGGGTTCCGGAAGGAGCGCAGTCCGATCCCGTATGTCCCTCCTACCGCTGGGCGGTCAAAACCAACGTAGCCTATCTGGCCGCCACGGTCGCCAACATCGGCATAGAGTACGGTTTCGGCAAGCATTGCTCGGTCGATCTTCCGATCATATACAGTCCCTACACCGTAGCGCGCGACTACCGGCTGCGTTTTCTGGCTGTTCAGCCGGAATTCCGTTACTGGCTGAAAGAGCCGATGAAAGGTCATTTCTTCGGAGCTCACCTCAATATCGGAGCCTTCAATATCGCCGTGGACGACAAGAACCGCTACCAGTCGCCCGACGGTTTCTACGGCGCAGGTCTGAGCTACGGCTACGTGCTGCCCTTCGCCCGCCACTGGGCGGCAGAGTTCACCATCGGAGCGGGATACGTCCACACGAAATACGATACCTATTATAATATCCCGAACGGCACCCGCTTCGAGAAGGGAATAGCTTATAATTATTGGGGACTGACGAAAGTGGGAATCGGTCTGGTTTACCGATTCGGAAAATAAAGGAGGAGCGGAAGATGAAAAAACCGACAACATATATCGCCTGTTTGCTCGTCCTCGTATCGACAGGCTGCGACAAGACCGTACTGGAATTTCCGGAAAACGGAGGCGTGGATCCCACGCTGGTCAATATGAACCTGACCCTGGCGATCGACCCAAAAATAGAACCCTACGAGCCGACGGGGCGTTCCGAAGCGCCGGAAGCCGACACGCACGACGTGCGCTGGATCGTCGAGGTGTTCCGCGACGAGATCGGCGGCGAACCCGTAGAGCAGCAGGTGCTCAGTTGCGAGCAGGCGGCGGACGGACATCATGCGATCCGTACCTCGCTGGCGGTGCATGCCGCCCGGTATCACGTCGTAGCGTGGATGGACTATGTGGACGACGGCTCGACGGCCGACAAATACTACCATGTAAACTCCCTTTCGTCGATCAGCGTTCCCGAAGCCGGGGATTACATCGGCAACGAAGACCACAAGGACGCCTACATCGCACAACAGGAGATCGACCTCAAGGATTACCGCGACCGGTGGAACGCGACCGTGGATGCGACCGTGACGCTTCAGCGTCCGATGGCCAAGATCGAATTCATCACCACCGACATCGACAAGTTTCTCGACGAGTTGGCCGCACGGCGGGCGAAAGCCGGCACCATTGCCGAAAATCTGCTCGTCAAGAATCCCGATCTTTCGACAATCCGGGTGCAGGTGGAGTATGCGGGGTACTTCCCGTCGGGCTTCAACGCCTACACGAACAAACCCAACGACGCCCGAACGGGCATGTCATTCGGATGCAACATGACGCCGCTGACGGACAAGGAGGCGCACCTGGCCAGCGACTACATCTTCGTCAATGGCTCCGAATCGGCCGTGAAGGTCGATCTTACCATCCGCGACAGCGAGGGCAACCTGCTGAACCGTATCGAGGGCATCGACGTGCCGATCGTACGGGGCAAGCTGACGACCGTACGCGACGAGTTTCTCACGCGCGACTACGCCCCCGGCATCGGCATCGACCCCGGGTTTGACGGAGAAATAGATATCGTGATCCCCGACTAAAACGCTATTCGCATGAAAAAGATATTGACACTGTTTCTCGCACTGACCGTCCTTGCCGGATGCAGCAAGGACGAGAGCCCCACGCCCGCCCCGGCGGAGCCCGTGGACGGTGCGATCTCCCTGCGCTCGGAGGGCGCGCTGGAGAACGAACCCGCAGCCAAGGCGGCGACGCGCAGCGAGACTGCCGCAGAACAGGCGCTGACCTACACCTTCGAGGCGTGGACACGGGGCGCCAATCCCCGCTGCGTGCTGCATAAGACAGCGGCGGGAACACTCACCGAAGCCGCTATCGAGATCGCGCTGGTTCCCGGCTCCTACGATTTCCTCTTCTGGGCCGATTACGGCACGGGAGCCTACGAGACCGGCGACCTGCGGCAGGTCGCCGCGAAAAAATACACGCCCGCAGCCGCAAGCGAACGCGACGCCTTCGCCTGCGTCCTGACCAACGTGCAATGGAACGGCGGCAACGCCGTATCGGCCGAGCTGAAGCGCCCGCTGGCCAAGCTGAAGATGCGGAACAGGAAGGCGTTCGGCACAGGCGGCGAAGCGGTTGCGGTTACCTACACGGACGTGCCGACGCAGTACGACGTGCTGACCGGAACGGCATCCGCCCCGCAAACCTTAACGCTCGCATTCCCGACGACGACCGCCGGATCGGACTCGGTCGGCGAAGACTTCCTCTTCGTTCCGTCCAGCGCGGAACACACCGTCGGTCTTTCGGTCACGGTGGGAAGTACGACCAGGACACTCGACGTACTGCCGCTGCGACCGAACTGCACGTCCCGCGTGACGGCGACGTTCGAATGACGGACGACCGAATCCGAATCTCACCTAAATTCCAAAACGAAGTTCCTCAAAATAAATTACAAACCGTTGAGTTACATCCTCTCCTTCCGAAAAATCGGAGGGGGGGGGTAATTCGCAAAAGCTCAACAAACCATGAAAAAACTCTTCCTGTTGGCGGCGGGCCTTGCACTGACCCTCACCGCATGTCAGAAGGACGAAGGTGTCGTTTCGGACACGACATCCTCCTCCTCGTTTACGGTCACCATTCCGCAGAACGGAACCCGTGCGGTTACCGACGATTTCGGCGCCGGCACCTCGGCCAACCGCTGTATTCTGGAGATCTACCGCAACGACAAACTCTACAACCGTATCGAGAAGGGCGTCACCGGCGAGACGGTTACCTTCGACGACCTGCGGCTGGTCGCCCAGCAGACCTACGACTTCGTATTCTGGGCCGACTGCGCCGAAGGCAGCGAAGGCAACTTCACGGACAAGACCTACAATACGGCGAATCTGAAGTCGATCACGGAAATCGGGCCGTTCGTCGGCAACAGCGACGAGCGGGATGCGTTCTTCGCCCACGAGACGTTCGAAGTGACGGGCTCTTTCTCCAGGCCCGTAACCCTGAAACGTCCTTTCGGTCTGCTGGTGGTAAAGACCAACGACCTGAACGAAATCCGAGACGAGGCGCTGAAACCCACGGGATACGAGGTCGCTTTCAAGGGCCTTCCCACGACGTTCAACGCCCTGACGGGCGAAGTGAGCGGATTGGCCGACGTCAGCTATAAGGCGACAGAATTCGCCAAGACCGACGGTACGATCTCGATGGATTTCCTCTGGGCCACGGAATCCGGGGCCGCGCTCTCCGATTTCACGATGACATTCTACAACGGCGGTACGGAGATCTGCACCAACGACGCCTTCACCAACATTCCGATCCGCCGCAACTATCGCACCAACGTGTCGGGCAACCTGCTGACCAGGAAGGGCACGATCAGCGTAACGATCGACCCGGAATTCGATGAAAACAGCCCCATCGAGAAAGTGATTGCCGAAGTCGAAAGCGCGGCAGATGTCAAGGCGGCCCTCGAAAGCGGCGCGACCGATATCGTCGTCAAGAATCTGACGAATGCCGCGGGCAACGAGATCGTGATACCGCAGATATATGCTACGGACAATAACGTGAAAATCTCGCTCACACTCCCCGAAACGAGCAACCCCGTTACTGTAAAATACGACGATCGGACCGGTGGAACGGGTAACACGGAAGCTCCCGCAAATATTACCATCACGGCCAATACCACCGGGAAACTGACCATCAATACCCCGGAATCGACGGTTACCCTTCAGAGCTCCTTCGGGGAAATAGACGCCACGACGGCCGACGAAACGCTGATCGTTCCCGAAGGCGTCACGGTGAAAACACTGAACGTAAATAAAGGAAATGTGGAAATCTACGGAGCGGTGGAGAATATCGATTTCAGCAAAGCGGATGCCGTTTACAAAGTAACGGTCTATGCCGTCGGCGACGCAAAGACCCTTGCAAAAGCAGTCCAACTCGTGGCAGAGAAGAGATGTGCGAAGATCGTGCTGACGACGGATATCGACCTCCAAAAACAGAAATGGACTCCGATCGATACGGAAGGCAAAGGCTTCGTGGAATTCGACGGCGCCGGCCATACGATCAAGAACCTATACGTCGACAACGCCACAGGTCAACCTAATGGTAAAGGCACTTATTACGGCGGTTTCTTCTATGTGCTTCAGGGCAACGTGAAAGACCTCACGATCGACGGTGCCGAAGTGACCTGTTATCGCGGCGGTACATTGGTCGGCCGCATGGACTACGGTACGGTGGAAAACTGCCATATGAAGAATACGACCATTAAGAGCGTTCAGAAAATCGGCGGCCTGATCGGTTTCGTCAGCACAAGCTCGAAAGACGTCACGGTCCGCAACTGCTCGGTAACCACTTGCTCTATCGACGTATTTAACCCCGGAACGTTCACCTACTGTTCGCAAGCAGCCGGCCTTATCGGTTATTTCCAGACTTTCGAGCGCAACGTGCTCATCGAGGGCTGCTCGGTCAGCGGCATCACTCTCAACAATACTTACAAAGGTCAGGATGCGGATTCCTATTGCGACGGCGATTTGTTCTATGCTATGGAGCAAAGTTTCTCCCACGCATTTATCGGCAATATGGTAAATGTATCGAAAAAAGCCGACACCTACGACAAGTACACCGTAGAACTCCGCAACAACAAGGTGGACAAACAGGCAGACGGAGTAGCAACCGGCCATTTCACAGATGAATATATGGGCTGGTGGGCTTCCAATTTCACTGCCGGATACATAAACACGGCCAAATTGATCGTGGATGGCGTTGTTAAGGATCGCTGGACCGAACTGAAACGTTTCGTTGCCCTCTTGAAAGACGGCGGTAACGTCAACGTATGGTATCATTACGATTTGACGAAAATTCCGGAAACGAGTGGCGAGATTGCAATCAAGAAACCTACCGTCATCGACTTTAAGAACGCAGTTACTCTGACTGTCGGCAAACAGCAGATCGTCAACAAGAGTGAGCTTACCGTCAAAGGCGCCGGAAAGATGACTGCCACCGATTATATCTTCATGAATGAAGCCGGTGCAACGTTGACGATCGAAAACGGAACTTATACCGCTACGAAAGCTACGGATGCCAACGGCGTGGTTATCTACAATCAGGGCATCTGCAACATCAAGAACGGAACCTTCGACGGTCCCGGCTTCACGCTGATGAATACCGGCAGCGCCGATATGACCATCGAGAACGGTAACGTCATTAACCGGAACTCTCCGACGGGTTATGCGCTGATGGCAGCCGGCAGCAATGCCAAACTGACGGTCAAAGGCGGCCGGATCGAAGCCATCCAGTCGATCGGAGGGGCCAACGTGACGATATCCGGCGGCACGATTCTGAACGACTGCAAATACTATGCGCTTTACAACGAGGGTGGCAAGACCACGATTACAGGCGGGTATTTCTCCGGTTACCCGGGCATGAAAGACGTGTATATCGCCGGCGGTACGGTAGCAATTCAGGGCGGTTATTTCGAGGACAACCTGACGGCCGCAGCCGACGGATACGTTTATAAGGACAATGTACAGACAGTAGGCGGCATCACCTACAACTACGAGGTGGTGGCTCAATAACACTTTCAATCCGGAGTAGTCCGACAGCTCCTCCGGGTCCCGGACAAAGAATCGAAGGGTATTTCGAAATAAATTACAAACCGTTGAGTTACATCCCCTCCTTCCGAAAAATCGGAGGGGGGGGGTAATTCACAAAAACTCAACAAACCATGAAAAAACTATTCTTGTTGGCGGCGGGTCTCGCACTGACCCTCACCGCATGTCAGAAGGACGAGGGGCTCGTGTCCGACGGAGGGGCCGCCCAGACCATTACGATTGCCATCCCGCAAGGAACGCGGACACGCGCCACGGCGGCGGACTTCGGCAACGGAGCGAAAATCGACCGCTGTCTGCTTCAAATCTACCGGAACGGGCAACCCTACGGGGAGCAGCAGACTGCGGCGGTAACGGGTAATGCCGCGACGTTCAACCTGCGTCTGGTGGCTTCGCAGACCTACGATTTCGTTTTCTGGGCCGACTGCTCGACCGGAGACCACTATGACACGGACGATCTGACCCGTATTACGGTGAAGGGCGCCTATGCGGGCAACGACGACGAATTCGACGCCTTTACCGGCATACTGTCCGAATACAAGGTAACAGGATCGTTCTCGGAGAACATCACCCTGCGTCGTCCTTTCGGCCAGTTGAACGTCAAGACGTTCGACATGAATGCGATCCCCGATCCCGCACTGAAGCCGACGAAGGTGAAAGTGGCTTTCACGGCCGTTCCGACTTCGTTCGACGCCAAGAAAGGCGAGGTCGGCCAGGAGACGGCCGTGGTGGAATATACGGCCGACGTACTCAGCGCCGACGGAGATCTTACGGTCGATTATATCTGGGCGCCCGTCGAGGAGGCCACGCTGGCCGATTTCTCGATGACCTTCTACGGTTCCGACGATACCGAAATAGCGACCAACAGCGACTTCAAGAACATTCCCATCCGCCGCAACTACCGCACCAATGTTTCGGGCAACCTGCTGACCAAACAGGGTACACTCGACGTGACGATCAATCCGGACTTCGACCAACCCGACATCGACGACTATCCCGAACTGCGTGCCGCGCTGGCAAACGGCGGCAGCGTCGCCCTGTCGGAGGACGTAACGGTCAAGGCGCCGCTGGTCGTCGAAGGGGACAAGACGGTCGAGATCGACCTGAACGGCAAGAACATCATCAACGAGACATCGCTCCCAGACGGACAATACGGCAACACCACCGTATTCGAGGTGAAAGGAGGCGCCACGCTGAACATCAGGGGAGACGGTGACATCCGTGCCATCGGAACCAAACCCAACGAGGACGGCTACCGCATGGCAGTATATGCTTACGGTGATGCGAAAGTGAACATCTACGGCGGCAATTTCTACAACAATCAGGAATTCAACGACGGTAACGCCCAGCTCGACCTCATCTATGCGGATCAAAATGCCGTTATCAACATCTACGGCGGCCGGTTCGAGTCGGCATGTGCCAATGAGCGCGGCTATTGGGTGCTGAATCTGAAAGACAATTCGAACGCTGCCATCAATGTGTACGGCGGCACGTTCATCAATTTCGACCCGTCGAATTCAATGACGGAAAATCCGGTCAAGAATTTCGTTGCAGAGGGTTCTACGACTGTAAAAGTAAGTACAACTCCCGCACCGAACGGCACCTACGAAGTCGTTCCGGCAGGAGGACAGGCGAGCGTTCCCGTGGAAGTCAATGACGCAGAGGATTTGACCGGAGCACTGTCCAATCCGGCCATTGCCAAAATCGCGGTGGCTTCCGATATAGACCTCGCCTCCGTACCGGCGGAAAATCTCTCGTTCACCGAACACAAAACCATCGACATCAAGGAGGGGACGACCGTCCGGCTCGGCAGCGAGAACTTCCTGACGGCCGAAAAGGGCCTCACGCTGACCGGTAAGGGGACGATCGACAACTCTTCGGAAAACGATAGCGGCCTGAAGGGGGGGGGTGAAGGTTACCAGAAATCCCTGATTCACGTTACGGGCGGGGATTGCGTTATCGACGGTGTCACCCTGATCAACGACCCCGACTATCATTGGCACGGCAGCTCAGCTACGGGACATCCCTACAACAGTGCGGCGATCGCCTATTGGAACGATGCGAACGTAACCATCAAGAATGCCCGGATCATCTCGGGCGAGTTCACCGTCTGCGGTATGGGGCGTGACGTCGCAAGCGGCGAGATCACGCTCACCGACAGTTACTTCGAGTCCACGTCCTCGAATAAGGACAATGGTAAGCATTGGGCTTACGCGATGCGTCTGTTCGGGTCGAAAGTGCGAATCGACAACTGCGAAGTCAAGGGTATTCAGGGCGGTATTTCCATCGAAAGCTGCCAGGATGCCGTAATCAGCGGCGGCAAATACTATACGGAGAATACGCCGGGGGAGAAAGATGCCTTTTATCCGGTGTATATAACCAACGGCGCGAAGGTCACGATCACGGGCGGAGAGTTTTCCGCGCCCAACGACTGGTCGGGATTGCAGATCGAAGGGACCAGCGCGGTCGTATCGGGCGACAACGACGTGAATCTGCCGACCGGAAGCGTAATTCTTAAAGGCGGCAAATTCAGCGGCAAAGCCTACAACACGGAGACCAAGGTCGTTTACGAGCCGGCCGAGGGCTACAAGTGGCAGGCGATCGACGGCGCAGGCAATCAGCCCGGCGATCTGAAATGGGAGGTCGTCGCCCAATCGTTGTGACGGACTGCAAACCGATCGTCGGCCACTGAAAAATCGGAGAGTTTTCCGATGAAACACACATAATCCGCAAAAGCCAGACCGCTCCCTGCGGATACAAAAGGAAACGGCCCTGCAACGACATCGCATATTCGTTGCAGGGCCGTTCATATTATCGGGCGACGAGAGAATATCCGGATGATTCCTCCGTCTCCACCCCCGTCCCGAAAAAAGGCATCCGCATCCCGTTCCTCCGGTTCCGGCGACCGAACTACCGGATAAAATGCGTCCAGACGCGCTCCTCCTTTTCGGGCCGCGCATCCGAAGCGAGCGGGCCGGCCTTGAGCAGCCGCGCCATGTTGCGTCCCAACACCCGCATCGTCTGCAATCCTTCGGCATCCAGCGCCGCCTCGCCGGGCAGCCGTCCGTGTACGCTGTTCCAGTACTGCGACGAGACGACAGGCATGTTCGAGATGGTGAAATACTTGTTCAGCCGGTCGAACGCCGCACTCGCCCCGCCCCGGCGGCAAACGACCACCGCTGCGGCGGGTTTGTAGGCCAGCAGTTCCGAACAGGAGTAGAAGACCCGGTCGAGCAGCGCGCAGAGCGATCCGTTCGGCCCGGCATAATAGACGGGCGATCCCACGACCAGCCCGTCCGCATCGCGCAGGGCGACGCGCACCTCGTCGTAGAGCGGATCGTCGAATACGCAGCGCCCCAGGTCGGCGCACTTCCCGCAGGCGATACATCCCCGCACGGGTTTGTTCCCCAGTTGGACGATCTGCGTCCGTACGCCTTCCGCTTCGAGCGCCCCGGCCACTTCGGACAGGGCGATGAAGGTATTGCCCGCATGCCGCGGACTTCCGTTTATCAACAGTACTTTCATGGACAGTTGTCTTTATTGATTCGCCGGAGCAGCACCGCACGGGCCGCGCTCCCCGGCGCTACTCCGTCAGATCGGCCGCCGAAAGCTCCTCGCTCTTGACGAAAGCCTTGGGGAAGGTCGCCGACACGCGCTCCTTGAGGATAATCGCCTCCTCTGTCGTCAGGCAGTTGCCTACCGACACCTTGAAATAGGGAATGTCGTAGCCCATGCAGACTTTCACGCCCGGGAAAGTCTCCTCGAAAAGTTTCCGCGCGGCGAACGCCCCTTCGCGGGCCTCCGGGCCGTTGTCCGAGAAGATGCAGACCCGATACCCCGGGAAGCGGTCGCGGCGTTCGGCGCGGGAGGCTTCCGCCACCGTGCGCGCTGCATCGCCGTATTCGACGGCGATCACCTGCGCCCGGCCGAAGAGCAACCCCGGCGCGGCGGCGGGCTCGGCCAACTGCCGCTTGAAGGCGTCGAGCGACTGCGCCGCCGCCCCGAAGACGGCCGCGAAAGACAGTGCGAGGGAGAGGAACAGCAATCTGCGCATCATTTCAGGTACTCTTTAATGTCGTCTTCCGACAGGCCAAAGGTATTCAAAAATTCCGACAACGGCATCATATCGCCGGAAATTTTCACGGGAACCACGCCGCTGCGCGCCCGGAGCTCGTACGACAGCCCGATCCGCGAAAGATCGCCCTCGCCGAGACGCCGCTCGACGACGTAGAAGGCCATCGGATCCGACGTCTCCAGCCGCCAGCGGGTTCCGACGAGGGTCGTCGCCCGGCGCGGAATGCGGACCGGCTCGTGCAGACGGAGCGACCCCACGCGCTTCCCGGCATAGAAGACGTCCAGACGCACGCGCCGGATCTTCAGGGTATGCCCCGTCCCGTTATGCACGCGCAGCACCGCATCGGCCCCGGCCGACCCCAGCCGTTCGAAACGTTCGACGGCCTCGACGCGCACGGCCTCCGGCTCCGTCCTGCCGCACGCGGCGGCAGCCAGCGCCGCCAGCGACACGAGCAGCAGCCTCGCCGCAGCACGGCGCAGCGTCCGTCCGACACCTCCGCACCGCGCCGTCATCGCTCCCCGACATAGATTTGCGCGATGCCGAAACTCTGGCTCCGGGCCCGGCAGTCGCGGAATCCGGCCCGGGCCATCATCCCGAGGAACTCCTCCGGCGGGGGAAACTCCCCGACCGAAGCCGGAAGATACTCGTACGCCCGCCGGTCGTGCGACACCGCCCCGCCGATACGCGGCAGAATCCGGTAGGAATAAAATTCGTACAACGTCCGGAACAGCCGGTTCCGGGGACGCGAGAACTCCAGAATCACGACGCGCCCCCCGGGCCTCACGACCCGGGCCATCTCCCGGAGCCCCGCCTCGAGGTCGCCGAAGTTCCGGACCCCGAACGCCACGGTCGCCACATCCACCGAGCCGTCGGCCGCCGCGAGGCGTTCGGCATCCCCGCAGTCGAGGACGATCCGTCCGTCCAGCCCCCGCTGTTCGACCTTGCGGCGCGCCACGGCGAGCATCTCCTCCGAAAGGTCCACCCCGAGCACCTGCACTCCGGCGATGCGGCGCGCCATCTCGATGGCCAGATCACCCGTGCCGGTGGCCACGTCCAGAATCCGCCGCGGCGCGGCCCGCCGCACCTCGCGCACCACGCGGCGGCGCCACAGGCGGTCCACGTTCATCGAAAGCGTGTGGTTCAGAAGGTCGTAACGCGGCGCGATGCGGTCGAACATCTCGCGGACCTCCTCCTTCTTGGTCTGATCGGTATCGTACGGTTTCATCTCTTTCTCATTCGTATCTTATCGCCTCTTCGGGCTTGACGGTGGAGACCACGCAGGCCGGCACGACGAGCAGCGCGACGATCGCCGCGACGAATCCCGCGTTGAGCAGCAGCCACCAGCCCCACCCCAGCGCCACGGGCACCTCGGAGAGCAGGTATCCCTCGGCGTCGAGCTTCACCAGATGCGTCGCCCGCTGCAACAGGCACAGCCCGACGCCCGCAGCGTTTCCCCACGCCAGCCCGCGCAGCGTGATGAAGGCGGCCCGCCACAGGAAGATGCGCCGCAACTGCCCGTCGGACATTCCGAACGCCTTGAGCAGCCCGATCATCCGCGTGCGTTCGAGCACGAGGATCATCAGCGCCGAGGCCATGTTGAAAAAGGCCACGACGAGCATGATGACGACGATCACCGCCCCGTTCACGTCGTGCGCCCGGAGCCAGTCGAAGATGTTCGGATAGCGCTCCATGACGCTCGTGGCCACCAGATTGCGCGTATCGTCCGACTCGTCGTAGAGCAGCGCGTCGCTCAGCCGCGCGGCGAAGGCATCCGCCCCGGCGAGGTCGTCGAGCAGAATCTCGTAGCCCGAGACCTTCTCCGGCGTCCATTCGGCCAGCCGCTGCACGTTGCGCAGATCGGTCAGCACCACCGCCCCGTCCATGTCCTCCAGCCCCGAAGCATAGATGCCCGAGACCTTGAACCGGTCGCGGCGCGGCAGCTCGCCCGGCTCGACGAAGAGCATCTCGACACGGTCGCCCACGCCCAGCCGCAACCGGTCGGCCAGCGTCCGCGACAGCAGCGCGTCCTTCGTGCGGACCGAATCCCCCACGCGGGGCAGTTCGCCCTCCGTGAGCCACTCCCGGAAGAAGCGCCAGTCGAAACTCCCGTCCACGCCTTTGAGCACGATGCCCTCCACGGCGTCGGCCGTGCGGACGATGCCGCCCCGAAGGGCGTAGGGGGCCATCGCGCGGAAGCCCTCCGTCGTGCGGATCAGCTCCTCGACATGCGCGCTCCGCACGACGGGTTCGGCGTCGAGCGTCCCCACGCCCCGCACGTCGGTCACGGCGACATGACCCGCGAATCCCGTCATCTTGGCCGCCACCTCGCGCTTGAAACCCAGGATGACGGCCAGCGCGAGAATCATCACGGCCACGCCCAACGCCACCGACACCACGGCGATGCGCTCCATCACGCCGGGCCGGTTCTCCGGCGAGGGACGGGCCATGCGGCGGGCAATGAAAAACGACAGGTTCACGACAGCGGTATTTTGTCCGAAAATTTATGCAAAGTAACACATAATTTCGTATTTTTGCCCGAAAGAACCGTTTTTTGTGAATCGTCATGAATAAACAGGCACTCATCACGGGAGCCACCTCGGGAATCGGACGCGCCACGGCGCTCCGGCTGGCCCGGGAGGGATACGACATCACGGCGACGGGCCGCCGCGCCGAACGCCTCGCGCAACTCGCCCGGGAGATCGCCGCCGCGGGCGGCCGCTGCACGACGCTCGCATTCGACGTCCGCTCGGAGGAGGAGGTGCGCCGGGCGCTGGAACCGCTCGAGCGGGTCGATCTGCTGGTGAACAACGCCGGACTGGCCGCCGGGCTGGAGCACATCGACCGGGGCGACACGCGCGACTGGGACGCCATGATCGACACCAACGTCAAAGGGCTGCTCTACGTCACACGCGTCATCGCACCCAAGATGGTCGCCGCGGGCCGCGGCCACATCTTCAACATCGGCTCGATCGCCGGCACGGAGCCTTACGAGAACGGCGCGGTCTACTGCGCTTCGAAGCACGCCGTGCACGCCATTTCGCAGTCGATGCGCGCCGACCTGCTCGCAGCGGGCGTGAAGGTGACCGAGATCCGCCCGGGCATGGTCGAAACGGAGTTCTCGCTCGTCCGCTTCCACGGCGACCGCGAAGCCGCCGACCGGGTCTATGACGGGGTCGAGCCCCTCACCGGCGAGGATATTGCGGAGGCCATCGCATGGGCCGCACAATTACCGGCGCACATGAACGTTAATGATATGGTGCTGATGCCCGCGCAGCAGGCGGGAGCCTACTACACGCACCGGAAACACACGCCGGAGCGCTAAACCCGTCCCGCGGCCGCCCCGCCGGAAACGCCGCACGGCGACCGGAGCACCGGAGCGAAGCGGAAGTTCCCGGCAAGCGGCGGAGGCTCCCGGCAGAAAATGCCGGTGCGCACCGGCACCCGAACCAGACAAAAATTTTTACGACCATGTTACAACCCCTCATCGTCCTGCTCCAGGCAGGCTACTACGCAGAGCCGGCGGCCAGCCGTTATTCGGCCGCCTCGACCGGCATGTTTTTCCTGATCATCGCCATCGGCATCGTGGGCTACATCGTGCAGGCGCGCCTGCAGTCGGTGTTCAAAAAGTACTCGAAGGTGCAGTTCCCGGGCGGGCTCACGGGCGCCGAAGTCGCCGAGAAGATGCTCCGCGACAACAACATCCACAACGTGAAGGTCACGCATGTGGGCGGCCACCTCACCGACCACTTCAACCCGCAGACGATGACCGTCAATCTGAGCGACTCGGTCTATTCCTCGTCGAGCGTGGCCGCCGCCGCGGTTGCGGCCCACGAATGCGGCCACGCCGTGCAGCACGCCCGCGGCTACGCCCCGCTGGCGCTCCGCTCGCAGTTGGTTCCCGTGGTGCAGTTCGCCTCGTCGTCGGCCATGTGGGTCATCCTGCTGGGGCTGGTGATCCTGGCCACGACGCAGAACGAGCTGCTGTGCTGGATCGGCGTGGGCATGATCGCCATGTCGGCGCTCTTCTCACTCATCACCCTGCCCGTCGAATACAACGCCTCGGCCCGTGCGCTGGAGTGGTTGCAGACGAGCCGCACGATGGAGGGAGCGCAGCTGGCACAGGCCCGGGAGGCCCTTTCGTGGGCGGCCCGCACCTACCTCGTGGCGGCGCTGAGCGCCATCGCCTCGGTTCTCTACTACGTGCTGCTGATCCTCGGCGGACGACGCGACTGAACGGTCCCGGATGAACACCCCCGAAAAAGACTACACGCACAAGGGATGGATTGCGGCCGCGGCGCTGATCGCAGTGCTCGTGGCCGTCAGTTTCATCCCCCCGCAGAGCCTCGGCGGCGTCAAGCTCCGCCGGGCCAACATCCTCTCGGACCTCGTCACGTTCGACGACGCCGCAGCCCCCGCGCCGGAGCCGCAGCCTTTCGACGAGGCGGAATTCCATGTCGATATGGAGCGGGTGGCCGAACGCATCGAGGCCGACACCGCGCCGCGCGCCGTGCAGACCACCTTCGCGTGGGATCTCCGCCGCGACAGCGCCGCACGCCGCCGCACCGCCGCGCCCGACACCGCACGGCTCGTCGCGCAGCTCACGCCGATCGAGGACTTCGACACCACGGGCATGCGGGGAATGCGGGCCTTCTGCGACACGCTGCTCAACGCCCGGCGGCCCGTGCGCATCGCCTTCTTCGGCGACTCGTTCGTCGAAGGGGACATCCTCACGGCCGACCTGCGCGAGAAGTTGCAACTCGCCTATGGCGGAGGCGGCACGGGCTTCGCCCCGACCTCCTCGCCGCTGACCGGCTTCCGCCGCACCGTCCGGACCGACGCAAAGGGGTGGACCTCCTACAATATCATGCAGCGCAAGCGGGCGCCCGAGACGCTGCGCGGACACTTCTATGTCTCGGGCTGGATGAGCCAGCCCGCCGCGGGCGCCTCGACGCGCTGGGAAAGCACCGACGCGCGACAGCGGCTCGACTCCTGCACGACGGCGCACGTGCTTTTCCGTTCGCCCTCCGACAGCCGCGTCCGCCTGACGCTCAACGACACGCTGCGCCGCACGTTCGACATCCCCGGGGACGAGGCCGTGCGGCGGATCGTCGTGCGCGCCCCGCATCTGCACGCCCTGGCGTTCGAGGTGCTCTCGGGCACGGAGGGCTTCGCCGGCTACGGCGCCGTGTTCGAAAGCGATGCCGGCGTGGTCGTGGACAACTACTCGGTGCGCAGCAACAACGGCCAGGCCATGTTCTGGACCGACCCTTCGGTCAATGCCCAGATCGACGCCATGCTGCACTACGACCTGGTGATCCTCCAGTACGGGCTCAACATCATGCAGGCGGGCGTGAAGGACTACTCCGGCTACTCGCGGCAGATCGAGAAGATGGTGGCCTACGTCCGCCGCTGCTTCCCGGGAGCCGCCGTGCTGGTGCTGGGCGTCAGCGACCGTTCGGTGAAGGGCGACGCGGGCTTCGAACCGATGGACGCCATTCCTCACATGACCGACTTCCAGCGGCGCGCGGCCCGGAACACAGGCGCCGCCTTCTGGCCGACGTGCGACGCCATGCGGGCGCAGGGCGGCATGGAGCGGTTCGTGCAGAACGGCTGGGCCGGCAAGGACTTCACCCACATCAACTATGCCGGCGGCAGCCGCGTGGCCTGGGCGCTCGTCGATGCGCTCAACGACTTCACGGCCCGGCACGCCACGCTCCGCGTCGCCGAGGAGTTGCGGCGGCAGATGCGCAAAAGCGTTCTCCCGCCGCGCGAAAGGCGGCGGATCGAGCGCCAACTGCTGCCGGGCGTCGGCCCCGAACCCTTTAACGACCCGCGGCGATGATCCTACCTTCGGCGGACGCTCTTCCGGAAAAACTGCTGGCGCTGCTCTCCTACGACGCCTCGTCGCCGCTGATATTCAGCAGCGGACTGTTCCTCTTCCTCTTCGCCGGCTTCATGCTCCTCTACGGCGCATTCCGCCGGGCGCCGATGGCCCGCATCGTCTATGTCATCCTCTTCTCGCTCTACTTCTACTACAAGTCGAGCGGCATCTACTTCCTGCTGCTCGTCTTCGCCGCAGCGAGCGACTTCGCCATCACACGGGCGATGGCCCGCACGACGCGGCGCGGCGCACGGCGGGGGCTCGTGGCGCTGAGCGTCCTGGTGAACCTCTCGATGCTCGGCTACTTCAAGTACACGAACTTTCTCATCGACATTGCGAACCAGCTCTTCGGGCAGGGATTCCTGCAGTTCCAGAACATCTTCCTGCCGGTGGGCATCTCGTTCTTCGTCTTCCAGTCGATGAGCTACACCATAGACGTTTACCGCGGCCAGCTCAAGCCCCTGTCCAACTGGCTCGACTACCTGTTCTACCTCTCGTTCTTCCCGCAACTGGTGGCCGGCCCAATCGTCCGCGCCCGCGACTTCATCCCGCAGATCCGCCAGAATCCCGTCGTCGTCACACGCGCCATGTTCGGCACGGGCGTCTTCCTGATCCTCACGGGGCTGTTCAAGAAGGCGATCGTCTCGGACTACATCTCGCTCAACTTCGTGGACCGCATCTTCGACGAACCGCTGCTCTACTCCGGCTTCGAATGCCTCATGGGCATCTACGGCTACGCGCTGCAGATCTACTGCGACTTCTCGGGCTACTCGGACATGGCCATCGGCATCGCGCTGTTCATGGGCTTCCGCTTTCCGAAGAACTTCGACGCCCCCTACAAATCGGCCACGATCACCGAATTCTGGCGACGGTGGCACATCTCGCTCTCGACGTGGCTGCGCGACTACCTGTACATCTCGCTCGGCGGCAACCGCAAGGGTCGGCTGCGCACCTACCTGAACCTGCTCCTGACGATGCTGCTGGGCGGCCTGTGGCACGGCGCGGCGGTGCGCTTCATCCTCTGGGGCGGGCTGCACGGCGCGGCGCTCGCACTCCACAAACTCTGGCTGGCCGCCGTTCCCGGAGCGAAACCCACCGGCGCGCAGATGAACCGGTGGAGCCGCGCGGCAGGCATCTTTCTCACGTTCAACCTCGTATGCTTCGGTTGGCTCCTGTTCCGCGCCGAATCAATGCAGACCGTGGAGCTGATGCTGCACCAGATCGTCCACAACTTCAACGCCCCGATGATCCCGCAGGTGCTGACGGGCTACGCGAGCGTCTTCGCCCTCGTCGCCGCCGGCTACCTGCTGCACATGCTGCCGGGCCGTGCGGACGCCGCGGCGCAGCGGATCGTGACCTGCGCGCCGCTGGTGCTGCAAGTGTTGATGGCCGCGGCGATGATCTGGTTCGTCATGCAGATCAAGTCGAGCGACATCCAGCCGTTCATCTATTTCCAATTCTGAAAAGACATGTACACCTTCGACCACGACCTGTTCCTCGCCCTGAATTTCGACGGAGGGCCGCAACTGGACCGCATCATGCTCGCACTCTCCGGAACGACCATGTGGCTGCCGCTCTACGCCCTGATCCTCTGGCTCGTCTGGCGACGCACGGGCTGGCGCGGCCTGGCGGTCTTCACCGCGGCGATGATCGCCGCGCTGGCGCTCTCGGACATGGTCTCGGGCATCTTCAAGCACAACGGGCTGCTGGGCGGCCTGCTCCCCGGCTTCGAGCCGCGTCCGCGCCCCATGTTCACCCCCTCGCTCGAAGGGCTGGCGATCACCCCCGACTCGCTCCACGCGCTGCGCCGGATGACGCCCGACGCCCTCGCCGCCGCAGGCTATGCCGGCGACTGGGCCGTGCACGTGCCGCCCGAGGCCGTGAGCGGCCGTTACGGAACCGTCTCGGCCCATGCCGCGACGATCGTGGCGCTGGCCGTGCTCTCCGCCCCGGCCGTCCGCCGGAGGTGGTTCACCCTGCTGATGGTGCTCTGCACCGCGGCGATCTGCTACTCGCGCATCTACCTGGGCAAGCACTTTCCGATGGACCTCGTGTGGGGGTCGCTCGTGGGCGCCGCGCTGGGTCGGGCGGCCTACGCCGTCTATCGGCGGTTCGGCGGGAGCGCAGCGGCGGAATAATTGCGATTCTCCCCTTTTTTCGCTACCTTTGCGGGGTCGAATCCGAAAACGATAAAAACACCGAAATATGGCAATCGAACTCAGCGAACAGGAACAACTGCGCCGGCAGTCGCTCAAGGCGTTGCGCGACCTGGGCATCGAGCCCTACCCCGCCGCGCGCTACGAGGTGACGGCCACGGCACGCGAAATCGCCGAAAACTACGACGAGACGAAGCAGAACTACGGAGAGGTGCGCATCGCGGGCCGCATCATGTCGCGCCGCATCATGGGCAGCGCCTCGTTCTTCGAACTGCAAGACCACACGGGCCGCATCCAGATCTACATCCGCCGCGACGACATCTGCCCCGAGGGCGATCCGACGCTCTACAACACCGTGTTCAAGAAACTGCTCGACATCGGCGACTTCGTGGGCGTCGAGGGATTCGCCTTCCGTACCAACACGGGCGAGCTGTCGGTGCATTGCCGCCGCTTCACCGTGCTGTCGAAGTCGATCCGCCCGCTGCCCGTAGTCAAGGAGAAGGACGGCCGGACGTTCGACGCCTTCACCGACCCGGAGGTCCGCTACCGCCAGCGCTACCTCGACCTGATCGTCAATCCGCAGGTCAAGGAGGTCTTCGTCAAGCGCGCGAAGATCATGGCCACGATGCGCGAATACTTCAACGAAAAGGGCTACGTCGAGGTCGAGACGCCGATTCTGCAACCCATTCCGGGCGGTGCGTCGGCCCGTCCGTTCATCACGCACCACAATTCGCTGGACATCGACCTCTACCTGCGCATCGCCACGGAGCTGTATCTCAAGAAGCTCATCGTCGGCGGATTCGACGGCGTTTACGAGTTCGGCAAGAACTTCCGCAACGAGGGCATGGACCGCACGCACAACCCCGAGTTCACCTGCATGGAGATCTACGTGGCCTACAAGGACTACCTCTGGATGATGGAGTTCACCGAACGGATGCTCGAACGCGTGGCGCTCGCCGTGAACGGCACGACGGAGCTTACGATCGACGGCCGCGAGGTTTCGTTCAAGGCCCCGTTCCGCCGGCTGACGATGACCGACGCCATCCGCGAAAAGACCGGCTACGACATCACGGGCCAGTCGGAGGAACAACTGCGCGAGGCGTGCAAGCGCCTGAATGTCGAGATTGACGAGACGATGGGCAAGGGCAAGCTCATCGACGCCATCTTCGGACAGTACTGCGAGGAGGAGCTCGTACAGCCCACCTTCATCACCGACTATCCGATCGAAATGTCGCCCCTCTGCAAGCGTCACCGCTCGAATCCCGACCTGACGGAGCGTTTCGAGCTGTTCGTGAACGGCAAGGAGCTGTGCAACGCCTACTCGGAGCTGAACGACCCGATCGACCAACTGGAGCGTTTCCAGGAGCAGTTGCGGCTGTCGGAGAAGGGCGACGACGAGGCCATGTTCATCGACATGGACTTTGTGCGCGCGCTGGAGTTCGGAATGCCCACCTGCTCGGGCATGGGAATCGGAATCGACCGTCTGACGATGTTCATGACCGGCCAGCCGTCGATCCAGGACGTGCTGTTCTTCCCGCAGATGCGTCCCGAGAAGAAGGCCGTCGCGGATCCCGCGGAGGCCTACACCGCCATCGGCGTTCCCGAGGAGTGGGTCCCCGTCATACAGAAAATGGGGTACGTGACCGTAGAATCGCTCCGGAAACTCGCCCCGGGCAAGTTCTTCAACGACCTCTGCGGCTTCAACAAGAAAAACAAGCTCGGTCTGAAGGCCCCCTCGATGGAGGAGGTGAAGGGCTGGTGCGCCGGGGAGTGACCGCCGGTTCCGGATACGGCCGAAAGCGGAAAACACGAAATTACCGTTTAACGAAACAGAATAACTACCATGAGAAAGAAAATCGTAGCCGGCAACTGGAAGATGAATACGCTTCCTGCCGAAGGAGTCGAACTGGCCAAAGGAGTCGCCGCAGGACGCGGCGAGGTGTGCTCGTGCGTGAACTTCATCGTATGTCCGCCGTTCACCCACCTCTCGATGGTGGCCGAGGCGCTGAAAGGTTCGGACATCGCACTCGGCGCACAGGACTGCGCCACGGAGGCCAAGGGCGCCTATACGGGCGAGGTCGCCGCACAGATGATCGCGGCGCTGGGCTGCAAGTACGTGATCCTCGGACACTCGGAGCGCCGCCAGTACTACGGCGAGACCTCCGCCACGCTCAACAAGAAGATGGCGCAGGCCTATGCCAACGATCTCACGCCGATCTACTGCGTGGGCGAGAACCTCGAGGAACGCGAGGCCGGCAAGCACTTCGACGTGGTGAAGGCCCAGATCGAAGAGGTGGTCTATAACCTCACGGAAGAGCAGTTCCGCAACCTCGTGATCGCCTACGAGCCCGTCTGGGCCATCGGCACGGGCAAGACCGCGACGGCCGAGCAGGCGCAGGAGATCCACGCCTACATCCGCAAGGTGCTCGCCGCCAAGTTCGGCGCGGCGGCCGAAGAGTGCCCGATCCTCTACGGAGGTTCCTGCAAGCCCTCGAACGCAGCCGAGATCTTCGCCAAGGAGGACGTGGACGGCGGCCTGATCGGCGGCGCAGCCCTCAAGGCGGAGGACTTCCTCGCCATCGGCAAGGGCTTCACGAAGTAACCGGCCGCACGAGAGAAAGCGGCTGCACGGAGCGATCCGGCAGCCCGGCGAATACGAAAGACCCCTGCTTCTCGGTATCGGGAAGCAGGGGTCCGTTTTCATCCGCGGGAAGCCGCGGGAATCAGTCGTCGAAGCCGATCACATTGAACTGACGGTCGAACTTGATCTCGAGTCCGTTCGAAAGCTCGATCTCCCAGGTGTACTTGTTCCGCTCGATCTTCCGGATATACTGGTTCGGGAAGTTGCTCTTGGCGACATACTCCTGAATCTGCGCCGGAACGACCGACGCCGGAACGGCCTCGTACTTCCGCTCCACGGAGGACCACTCGCCGTCGGAACGGAAATCCACTTCGGTCCGGTCCGTATAGGTCACTTCGTACTCCGAGCCGATGAACTTCGGGTCCTCCACCGCGAAGGCCACGGTCAGCCCCTTGAAATGGGCCGCGAGGAACTGTTGCGCGACAGCGGGCAGTTTGTCCACGGCGATCGGACGCTCGCGGTCTCCGGCGAAGGTAGAAGCGATACCGGCGAATAAGAGAACGGCTGCAACAAGAATCTTTTTCATAATCGTAATTTTTTATCGGTTAATACTGTTTCGTTTTATTTTACGATACAAAGATCGGGCTCGATTCTGAACGGAATCTAAAATCCGCATTTCATCCGGTATTTTTTTCGAAAAAACGCGATCGCATGCACCCGACCGGCAGCATCCCGCCGTTCAGGCCATCCTCCCGCAAACAGCAAACCGCCCTTCCCGGTTCCATCCGACAACGGCCGGAGCCTTGCCGAATCCTCCGCCGACAGCCTCCCGTCCCCCGGCCGCCCCTCTCCCGCACGGCAATCGGCTCTTCCTCTCCTAACGACGGCCGTCCCTCCCGGGGACGGACGATCATGCAATCGCCCACCCCCAAAAGCATTCCCCGTCTCCGGAAACAGAAAAATCCGGATGTCCCGCGAAAGCGGAACATCCGGATTTTCGGCTCCTTTTCAGGGTTGAATTACATCTTCTTGCCCACGTTGGTCTTCTTGGCGACCTTCGGAGCGGCAGCCTTGGCCGAAGCGGACTTCGGAGCGGCAGGCTTCTTCGCTGCGGCAGCCTTCTTGGGAGCGGCCTTCTTGGCCTCGCCCTCGACTACCGTAGCCTCCTCGACGGCATCGGTCTTCTTCGCTGCGCTCTTGCGCGAACGGCGCGTCTTGGGTTTCGCCTCTGCGGCAGCGGTCGGCGCAATACCCAGCGTATAAGCCTCGTTGAAGTCCACGAACTCGATGATGCACATGTCGGCGGCGTCGCCCAGACGGAAGCCCGTCTTCAGGATACGCGTGTAGCCGCCCGGACGCTCGGCGATCTTCGGAGCGATCGTGCGGAACAGCTCCGTCACGGCCTCCTTCTGTTTCAGGTACGAGAATACGACGCGGCGCGAGTGGGTCGTGTCCTCCTTCGACTTGGTCACCAGAGGCTCCACGAACATGCGGACGGCCTTGGCTTTCGCGAGCGTCGTCTCGATGCGCTTGTGCAGAATCAGCGACGAGGCCATGTTCGAAAGCATCGCCTTGCGGTGTCCCGCCTGACGGCCGAGGTGGTTGAAATTCTTATTGTGTCTCATAATTAGTCTTTGTCAAGTTTGTAGATTGATACATCCATACCGAACTTCAGGTTCAGGGAAGCCAGCAGCTCGTCCAGCTCCGTGAGCGACTTCTTGCCGAAATTGCGGAACTTCAGCAGGTCGTTGCGGTTGAGCTTCACCAGGTCGCCCACCGTATCCACGTCGGCGGCCTTCAGGCAGTTGAGTGCGCGAACGCTCAGGTCCTGGTCCGACAACTTGGTTTTCAGCAACTGACGCATGTGGAGCACATCCTCGTCGAACTCCTCGGTTCCGTTCGTATCCTCCATATTGACGGTGATTTTCTCGTCGGAGAAGAGCATGAAGTGCTGGATAAGGATTTTGGCGGCCTCCTTCAGAGCCTCCTTGGGGTGAATCGACCCGTCGGTAGTAATTTCCAAATTCAACTTCTCGTAGTCGGTCTTCTGCTCGACACGGTAGTTTTCGATCGAGTATTTCACGTTCTTGATCGGCGTGAAGATCGAGTCGATCGGCAGCGTTCCGAACTCGCTCTCGGCAGGGGCGTTCTCCTCGGCAGGCACGTAGCCGCGGCCCTTGCCGATCGTGAGCGTCATCTGCATCTTCGTACCGGGAGCGAGGTGGCAGATCACCAGGTCGGGATTCAGCACCTTGAAGAACGACAGATAGTTCGAGATATATCCGGCAGTCAGCTCCGTAACACCCGCAACGTTAATGGATACTTTTTCGGCATCCTGATTATCGACTGTGCGGATAAAACGAACCTGCTTCAGATTGAGGATGATGTTCAACATATCCTCCATCACTCCGGGGATAGCGGCAAACTCGTGATCGACACCGGCTACCTTGACAGTCGTGATTGCGTAACCCTCCAGCGAAGAGAGCAGAATACGACGTAAAGCGTTACCGACAGTCATGCCGAATCCGGGCTCCAGCGGTCGGAACTCGAACTTTCCGAACGATGAAGTGGACTCGAGCATTATAACCTTCTCAGGTTTCTGGAATGCTAATATTGCCATAATAGTTGATTTGATAGATTACTACTTCGAGTACAACTCGACGATGAGCTGCTCCTTGATGTTCTCGGGAATCTCCTCACGCTCGGGCTTCTGCAGGAACTTGCCGCTCATCGAGGCGTTGTCCCATTCGAGCCAGGCGTAGCGGCTCTTCGACGAGCCGGCCAGAGATGCCGTGATCACCTCCAGACTCTTCGACTTCTCGCGAACCGACACCACGTCACCCGCACGGAGCGAGTACGAGGGGATGTTCACGACACTGCCGTTCACGCAGATGTGGCAGTGCGAAACGAGCTGGCGGGCAGCTGCACGCGTCGGGGCGATACCCAAGCGGTAAACGACGTTGTCCAGACGGCACTCGAGCAGCTTGAGCAGATTCTCGCCCGTGATGCCGCCCATGCGCGCAGCCTGTTCGTAGGTACGGGCGAACTGCTTCTCCAGCAGGCCGTACGTGTACTTCGCCTTCTGCTTCTCGCTGAGCTGCGTGCCGTACTCCGACACCTTCTTGCGCTTGCGCGCCAGACCGTGCTGTCCGGGAGGGAAGTTGCGCTTCTCGAGCACCTTGTCCGCACCATAGATAGCTTCGCCGAACTTACGGGCGATTTTCGATTTTGGTCCTATGTATTTTCCCATTGTCTTAACGTAATTAAAAAACCTTGAATTTGTCCTGAACCTCTTCCCCGAAACTATACGCGGCGACGGTTAGGAGCACGGCAGCCGTTGTGCGGCAGCGGCGTGACGTCAATGATCTCCATGACCTCGATGCCCGCGCCGTGGATGGTGCGCACGGCCGACTCGCGGCCCGCACCCGGACCCTTGACGTAAACCTTCACCTTGCGCAGGCCCATGTCGTAGGCGACCTTGGCGCAATCGGCGGCCGACGTCTGTGCGGCGTACGGAGTATTCTTCTTCGAACCACGGAAACCCATCTTGCCGGCCGACGACCAGCTGATGACGTCACCCACCTCGTTGGTGATGGTGATGATCACATTGTTGAAAGTGGAGTGCACATAGGCATTGCCCACGGCACCGACCTTAACAACCTTTTTCTTAACTGTTCCAGTTTTCTTTGCCATAATTCTCTAAAGATTACTTCGTTGCCTTTTTCTTGTTTGCGACGGTCTTCTTGCGGCCCTTGCGGGTACGCGCATTGTTCTTGGTAGACTGACCGCGAACGGGCAGCCCCAGACGGTGACGGATGCCGCGATAGCAGCCGATATCCATCAGGCGCTTGATGTTGAGCTGGACCATCGAACGGCACTCGCCCTCGACCTTGATGCCCATTTCGGCGATCTGCGAACGGATGGCGCCCACCTGATCGTCCGTCCAGTCCTGTACTTTGACGTCGTAGCTGATACCAGCGGCGTCGAGAATCTTGCGAGCCGTCGAACGACCGATGCCATAAATGTAGGTCAGGCCGATCTCGCCTCTCTTATTTTTCGGTAAATCTACACCGACTATACGTGCCATATAAAATCTTCTCTTCTTTAATTAACCGTTAAAACATTAACCCTGGCGCATTTTGAACTTGGGATTCTTCTTGCAAATGACGTAGAGCTTGCCCTTGCGCTTCACAATCTTGCAATCCTCGCTTCTCTTCTTGATGGATGCTTTTACTTTCATGATTTTCAAGCAATCTAATGTTATTTGTACCGGAAAGATATACGCCCCTTCGTCAGATCGTAGGGCGTCATCTCCACTTTTACTTTATCTCCGGGAAGGATCTTGATGTAATGCATGCGCATCTTCCCCGAGATATGGGCCGTAAGCACGTGACCGTTGTCCAGCTCGACGCGGAACATGGCGTTGGACAACGCCTCGATGATCGTGCCGTCCCTTTCGATAGCAGCCTGTTTTGCCATAGAGTCTTAATTTTTTAGTGCCTGTTCGATGATACTGTAGTCCGTCAGCACGTCGGGACCCGACTTGCGGACCGCCACGGCGAACTCGAAGTGCGCCGCCGGCTTGCGGTCCCGCGTACGGACCGTCCAGCCATCCTGCTCGAAAACCACCGCCTTGGTCCCCATGTTGATCATGGGCTCGATGCAGATGACCATGCCCTCTTTGAGAAGGGGTCCTCTGCCGCGCGCGCCGTAGTTCGGAACACCGGGGTCTTCGTGCATTTTCCGACCCAAACCGTGTCCCTCCAGCTCGCGCACCACGCCGTAGCCGAAACGCTCGGCGTGCTCCTGCACGGCGGCCGATATGTCGCCCACGCGATTACCGGCCCTGGCCTGCGCCGTACCTTTATAAAGAGCCTCTTTGGTGACTTCCATCAGCCGCCGTACTTCCTCGGCGACCTCTCCCACGGCGAACGTATATGCCGAATCACCAACAAACCCCTTCATAAACGTACCGCAATCGACCGAAACGATGTCGCCCTCTTTGAGGACGCATTTCGAGGATGGGATACCGTGAACAACCTGCTCGTTTACCGAAATGCACAACGAAGCGGGAAATCCCTGATACCCGAGGAAAGCGGGAACCGCTCCGTGCGCCCGGATGAAATCCTCGGCGATCGTGTCCAACTCCTTGGTCGTGACGCCCGGACGAATGTGGCGACCCACCTCGGCCAGCGTCTTCGACACCAGGACGTTGTTTTCACGGAGCAGTTCGATCTCCTCGTCTGTCTTCAAGTAAATCATTTCTTCGCGTTAAGAACTCTTCGGAAAATCCTAATGACGCCCCTGGATACGGCCGGTCTTCATCAGACCGTCGTAGTGGCGCATCAGCAGGTAGCTCTCGATCTGCTTCAGAGTGTCGAGCACCACGCCCACCATGATCAGCAGCGACGTACCTCCGTAGAAGTAGGCGAACGCCTGCTGGATGCCCAGGAATTTCATCGCCAGCGCGGGCAGAATGGCCACGATGGCGAGGAAGAACGAGCCGGGAAGCGTGATACGCGTCATGATGGTGTCGATGTAGTTCACGGTCTGCTTGCCCGGTTTCACTCCCGGGATGAAGCCGCCGTTGCGCTTCATGTCATCGGCCATCATTTGAGGATTGATGATAATCGCGGTGTAGAAGTAGGTGAACGCGATTACCAGCACCGCGAGCGTAAAGTTGTACCAGAAGCCGGTCATCGAGGTGAATGCGGCGGCGAAGCCCGGAGCGGCGTTGGTGAACAGCGCCGGAATGAACATCAGGGCCTGCGCGAAGATGATGGGCATCACGTTGGCCGCATTCATCTTCAGCGGAATGTACTGCCGCACACCGCCGTACTGCTTGTTGCCGACGATACGCTTCGCATACTGCACGGGGACCTTGCGGACCGCCTGCACCAGGGCGATCGTCGCCATGAAGACGAGGAACAGGAGCACCAGTTCGAGAATCAGCATGATCGCGCTGCCCGAGGCCGTCTGGAAACGCGCATTGACCTCGGCCAGAAGCGCGTGGGGAAGACGGGCCACGATACCGATCATGATGATCAGCGAAATGCCGTTACCGATACCCTTGTCCGTGATCTTCTCGCCCAGCCACATGATGAACATGGTGCCGGCGATCAGAATCGTCGTGGCATAGGCGACGAAGCCGAACGTATTGCCGTAGACGAACGCCGTGGGAACCTGATGGTACAGGTTGGCGATGTAGGCCGGGCCCTGCAGGATCAGCACGCCGATCGTGAGGAAACGGGTCCACTGGTTCATCTTGCGGCGGCCGCTCTCACCTTCCTTCTGCATTTTCTGGAAATACGGGACCATCATGCCCATGAGCTGAATGATGATCGAGGCGGTGATGTACGGCATGACTCCGAGCGCGAAAATGGCGGCGTTGCCAAATGCACCGCCAGAGAAGACGTTCAGCAGGCCCAGAAGCCCGTTGCCTTCCAACTGGCTGGCATACGCCGACCCCTCGCCCAGGGCGTTGGGGTTGATGCCCGGAATCACGACGAAACTGCCCAAGCGATAGACCAGCAGCAGCCCGATCGTGTACAACACACGCTTGCGCAGCTCCTCGATCTTGTAGATGTTCTTGAGCGTTTCAACCAATTTCTTGTTGGTCGCCAGAAGAGCGATGACCACTATAAAGACGATACCAACAATGAGATACTGATTCATAATAGTGAAGTGCTAAAGGTTACAGTTTTTCGACGCTGCCGCCGGCCGCCGTAATCGCCGCCTCGGCGCTCTTCGAGAAGGCGTGCGCCTTGACGGCCAGCGCCTTCGTGATCGAGCCGTTGCCCAGAATCTTCACCTTGTCCTTCGACGAGATGAAACCTGCGTCCACGAGCGTGTCGATCGTAACCTCCGTCAGCGACTTCTTGGCCGCCAGCTCCTCGAGCGTCGAAAGGTTGATGGCCTTGAATTCGACACGCTTGAGGTTCGTGAAGCCGAACTTGGGAAGACGGCGCTGAAGCGGCATCTGACCGCCCTCGAAACCGAGCTTGCGCGAGTAACCCGAACGCGACTGAGCGCCCTTGTGACCGCGGGTGGCCGTGCCGCCGTACCCCGAACCTGCACCGCGGCCGATTCGCTTGTCGTGGTGCGTAGAACCCTTTGCGGGTTTGAGATTATTGAGTTCCATTGCTAAAAATTCCGTTTGCAGTTAGACTTATTCGGCTTTCGCAGCCTTTGCGGCGACCTCTTCAACCTTGACGAGGTGCTTCACGCGCTCGATCATGCCCTTGATGATAACCGAATCGTCGTGCTCGACGCTCGCGTTGATCTTCTTCAGGCCCAGCGCGTCGAGGTTCTTGCACTGACGCTCCGTGGCACCGATGCGGCTCTTGATCTGGGTGATTTTCAATCTTGCCATTTTGTCCTTGAGAATTAACCGTTAAACACCTTGTCCATCGAGATCCCGCGCAGGCGTGCCACGCTGTGCGCGTCGCGCAGCTCGCACAGGGCGCCGATGGTCGCCTTCACCAAGTTGTGGGGGTTCGACGAACCCTTGCTCTTGGCAAGCACGTTCTTCACGCCCACCGACTCCAGCACGGCACGCATGGCGCCGCCGGCGATGATACCCGTACCGGGAGCGGCCGGACGAATCATCACGAGCGAGCCGCCGTAACGCTGCTCCTGCTTGTGGGGAATCGTACCGTTGATGACCGGGATCTTCACCAGGTTCTTCTTGGCATCCTCCACGCCCTTGGCGATGGCGGCCTGCACTTCCGAAGCCTTGCCCAGGCCGTAGCCCACCACGCCGTCCTCGTTGCCTACGACGACGATGGCCGAGAAACTGAACGTGCGGCCGCCCTTCGTAACCTTCGTTACACGCTGAATGCTGACGAGACGGTCCTTGAGTTCGAGGTCGCTCGTGCGTACTTTCTTTATGTTGGTATTTGCCATGATCGTTTAGAATTTAAGTCCGCCTTCGCGTGCTGCTTCGGCCAGCTGTTTAACTCGTCCGTGATAAAGGTAACCGTTGCGGTCGAAAGCGACGGCCGAAATGCCTTTGGCCGCAGCGCGCTCGGCGGCCAGCTTGCCCACCAGGGCGGCCACTTCGCACTTGGTCTTGCCGGCGGCGGCTTCGGCCACCTCCTTGTCCAGCGAGGAGGCCGTCGCGAGGGTCACACCTGCGAGGTCATCAATAAACTGCACGTAGATCTGCTTGTTGCTACGGAATACAGTCATGCGAGGCTGTGCGGGCGTTCCGCTCACGATCTTGCGGATACGCATCTTGATCCTCTCTCTTCTTTCTATCTTGTTCAGTGACATAACTTCAGACTATTTACTATTTAGCACCTGCGGATTTGCCGGCCTTGCGACGGATCTGCTCGCCGACGAACTTGATACCCTTGCCCTTGTACGGCTCCGGCTTGCGCAGCGAGCGGAGCTTGGCGGCCACCTGGCCGATGAGCTGCTTGTCGGCGCTCTTGAGCGTCACGATCGGGTTGCCCTTCTTCTCCGTGACGGCCGTGGCGGTCACCTCCTTCGGAAGCAGGAAATGCGTATCGTGCGAATAGCCCAGGCTCATCTCGAGCACCTGGCCCTTCACCTCGGCCTTGAAGCCGACGCCCACGAGCTCCTGCTTGATCTCGTAACCCTTCGACACGCCGACGACCATGTTCTGGATCAGCGCGCGGTAGAGTCCGTGCATCGAACGGTGGCGGGGCTGGTTCGTGGGACGGGTCACGATCACGGCGGGCGTCTCCGCGCCCGTGTGGGGATCCGTGTGCGTGCCGACCTCTACTTTGATATCCGAGTCCACCTTCTGGCTCAGCGTCCCGAGTGGCCCTTTCACGCTTACCGTATTGTCGGCTGCGACCTCCACGGTCACGCCGGCAGGCAGGTTTACAGGTAATTTACCAATTCTTGACATTGTCTCTGTACGTTTTGAAAATTTGCAATTAGTAGATGTAGCACAGCACCTCGCCGCCCACGTTCTCCTTGCGGGCCTTGGCGTCGGTCATGATGCCTTTCGAAGTCGAGAGGATGGCGATGCCCAGACCGTTCAGCACGCGGGGCATGTCCGCAACCGACGCATACTGGCGCAGACCGGGACGGCTCACGCGCTTGAGGTTCTTGATGGCGTTGGTCTTCGTGGCGGCGTCCCACTTCAGCGCGATCTTGATCGAGGGGTGTCCCTTCTCGTCGGTGTCGAACTTGTAAGCGAGGATGTAGCCCTGCTCGTAGAGGATCTTGGTGATCTCCTGTTTAATTTTGGAACCGGGAGCTTCAACCACTTTGTGGTTGGCTTTCACCGCGTTTCTAATTCTGGTCAGAAAGTCCGCGATAGGATCAGTCATAACGAATAGAAGTTAAAATTAAAAATTGGTTAATTATTTATGCTTCAGCGCATTGTCTGTCTCCCGACATCTCCTGCGCCTCCGCCGTTCTCGTTTTGCGCTTCCCCCGCGGCCCGCCGCACGGCGATCCGGCCCGGGTATAAAAGCGCGCAAATATACGTATTATTTCTCAAATCACCAAGTTACGGGTCCGTTTTTACCCGCTCCGGACACGGCCCCCGGGAACGCAGACAATGTTAGCACCCCTTGTGTCGCTAACATCCGTCCGCACACGTTCCCCTTCCGTTCCGGGCCGGGAGGGCCCCTCGGTCGAGAAATCCGTACCAAATGCCGAACCTTTCGCAACGCCCCACATACCGGGAAGTTACCGCTTGCGGCGGCACTTTCCCCGATACTGCGGCGAAGTTACACGGGTTCCGCACCCTTATAAGCTCCGCGTCCTTCCGAGGGTCTCCCGGAGAGTTTCCGCGGCTCTGCGCCGTCGGAAAACGCCTTCGGACCCTTTGCAGGCTTCCACACCTTCCGGACGTTCGGAACTCGATATCGAAAGACCGGAAGCCGGAACCATGCGCGGTTCCCGCTTCCGGGTCGTTGCTACCAGCTGGCCTTCGTCACGCCGGGAATCAGCCCCTTCGAAGCCATCTCGCGGAACTGGATACGGCTGATGCCGAACAGGCGGATATAGCCCTTGGGACGGCCGGTGATCTTGCAGCGGTTGTGCTGGCGGATCGGATTCGAGTTGCGGGGCAGCTTCGACAGTGCGATCCAGGCCTCCTCGTGATCCATCTCACCGCTCTTCACCTTGGCAGCGATCTCCTCGCGCTTGTGGGCGTAACGCTTCGCGAGCTTCTCACGCTTCACCTCGCGTGCCTTCATCGATTCTTTTGCCATAGCTTAATTCTTTTTAGCGTTCTTGAAAGGAAGGCCGAACTCGCGGAGCAGGGCGTAAGCCTCCTCGTCGGTCTTGGCCGTCGTTACGAAGGTGATCTCCATGCCGAAGATCTTGGTGATCTTGTCGATGTCGATCTCCGGGAAGATGATCTGCTCGGTGATGCCGAGGGTGTAGTTGCCCTGACCGTCGAACTTCTCGTTGATGCCCTTGAAGTCGCGGATGCGGGGGAGCGCCACGGCGATCAGACGCTCGAGGAACTCGTACATCTTCGTATCGCGCAGCGTCACGCGCACACCGATCGGCATGCCCTTGCGCAGCTTGAAGTTGGAGATGTCCTTCCGCGAACGGGTCTGCACGGCCTTCTGGCCGGCGATCTGCGTCAGCTCGGCCTCGGCCACGTCGATCAGCTTCTTGTCGGCGACGGCCTGACCCATACCCTGATTGATTACGATCTTGGTGAGCTTCGGGCACTGCATTACGCTCGAGTAGCCGAACTCCTTCATAAGGGCAGGCATGATCTGCTCCTTATACTGTGTCTTGAGTGTAGGTACGTATGCCATTATTTGATCTCCTCCCCTGACTTTTTAGCGTAACGAACTAATTTACCTTTGGCGTCCTTCTTGCGGCCGACCTTGGTGGGTTTGCCCGACTTGGGGTCGATGAGCATCAGGTTCGAAATGTGGATCGGAGCCTCCTGCTCGAGGATACCGCCCTGGGGATTTTTCGCATTGGGCTTGGTGGCCTTCTTGACGATGTTCACACCCTCGACGATGGCACGCTGCTTCGAAACCTCGACCTTCAGGACTTTGCCCTGCTGGCCCTTGCTGTCACCGGCGATGACCTGAACCTGGTCCCCCTTCTTAATATGTAATTTCACTGACATATCCGAAATTGTTTTTATGATTACAATACTTCGGGTGCGAGGGAGATAATCTTCATATACTGGTCACGCAGCTCACGAGCCACGGGGCCGAATATACGAGTACCGCGCATTTCACCCTGGTTGTTAAGCAGCACCACGGCATTGTCGTCGAAACGAATGTACGAACCGTTGGCACGGCGGATTTCCTTCGTGGTCCGCACCACGACGGCCTTCGACACGGCGCCCTTCTTGACGTCGCCCGAAGGAGTCGCGCTCTTCACCGCAACCACGATCTTATCGCCGATAGATGCGTAGCGGCGCTTCGTGCCGCCGAGCACCCGGATGCAAAGTACCTCCTTCGCTCCGCTGTTATCAGCTACTACGAGTCTACTTTCCTGTTGTATCATAACTACTTAGCTCTTTCAATGATTTGTACTAATCTCCAACGCTTCGTCTTGCTCAGCGGGCGGGTCTCCATGATGCGCACCGTATCGCCCTCCTTGCACGTCTCGTCGAGCGACTCGGCGACGAACTTCGTCGTCTTATTGACGAACTTGCCGTAGATAGGATGCTTCACCTTACGCGCTACCGCAACCACAATGGTTTTAGCCATCTTGTTGCTGACAACCACACCGATACGCTCTTTTCTCAGATTTCTTTCCATAGTTGTACTACTTATTTAGCGTTTTTTTGACGCAGAATCGTCAGCATGCGAGCTATATCTCTGCGGTTCTTCTTAATGATCGACGGGTTCTCGACGGGGGACACGGCGTGCTGCACCTTCAGCTTGGCGAGCTGGGCCTTTTCGGTCTCGATGCGTTCCGCGAGGTCCTTCGTCGAAAGGTCCTTGATTTCTGCACTTTTCATCTTGCGTTCCCTTAAATTGTGGTTTCGACGTAGTCACGTCTTACGATAAACTTAGTGGTAATAGGCAGTTTCTGGGCTCCCAGACGCAGCGCCTCCTGCGCTACGGCCAGGGGCACGCCCTCCGCCTCGAAGAGAATGCGTCCCGGAGTTACGGGCGCCACGAAACCTTCGGGGTTACCCTTACCCTTACCCATACGCACCTCGGCGGGCTTCTTCGTGATGGGTTTGTCGGGGAAAATGCGGATCCAGAGCTGACCTTCACGCTTCATGTAACGCGTAATGGCCTGACGGGCCGCCTCTATCTGACGACCCGTGATCCAGGTCGATTCAAGTGCCTTGATTGCGAACGATCCGTATGCGAGCTGGTTACCTCTTTGAGCAAGCCCCTTCATACGGCCTTTCTGCATTCTTCTAAATTTGGTCTTTTTCGGCTGTAACATGTTAGTTCTGCTTTAAAAAGGTCCTTACTACTGATTGTTGTTGCGACGGTCCCCGCGACGTCCGCCCCGGCGGTCGCCGCCACGACGGTCCCCGCCGCGACGCTCCCGGCGGTCGCCGCGCTCGCCGCGGTCGCCCGAAGCGGCCTGCGCCGAGGCTCCGGCGATCTCGAACAGATCGCGCTTGCCGTACACCGTGCCCTGGCAGATCCAGACCTTCACGCCCAGGATGCCCACCTTGGTGAGCGCCTCCGTGAGGCAGTAGTCGATATCTGCGCGGAAGGTATGCAGCGGAATGCGTCCCTCCTTGACGGTTTCGGTACGGGCCATCTCGGCGCCGCCCACACGGCCGGCAACCTGGACCTTGATACCCTCGGCGCCCATGCGCATCGTCGATGCCACGGCGGTCTTCACGGCGCGGCGGAACGAAACACGGCCTTCGAGCTGGCGGGCGATGTTCTGCCCCACGATCACAGCGTCGACCTCCGGACGCTTCACCTCGAAGATGTTGATCTGGATCTCCTTGCCGGTGAGCTTTTTGAGCTCCTCTTTGAGTTTGTCGACCTCCTGGCCGCCCTTGCCGATGATGATACCCGGGCGAGCGGTCGAAATCGTAACCGTCACGAGTTTGAGCGTGCGCTCGATGATGATCTTCGAGATCGACGCCTTGGCCAGACGGACGTTCAGATACTTGCGGATCTTGGCGTCCTCCACGAGCTTGTCGGAGAAGTCCTTGCCACCGAACCAGTTGGAATCCCAACCGCGGATGATCCCAAGACGATTTGCTATCGGATTAACTTTCTGTCCCATCTGTTTACTTGTTTTCTACGGTTACCATTTTGTCAACAACGATCGTTACGTGGTTCGAGCGCTTGCGGATCCGATGCGCGCGGCCCCGGGACGCGGCCTGGATTCGTTTGAGCATGCGGCCACCGTCTACGAATACCTCCTTGACACAGAGTTTCGTATCTTCGAGACGCTCGTTCTCGTTCTTGGCCTCCCAGTTGGCGATAGCCGATTTGAGGAGCTTCTCCATACGGATCGAGGCCTCTTTCTTCGAGTAACGCAGGATGCCCAGCGCCTTGTTGATCTCCACACCGCGGATGATGTCGGCCACCAGGCGCATCTTGCGGGGCGAGGTCGGGCAATCACGCAGGATGGCGATTGCCTTCTGCTTCTTCTCGGCCTTCATTTTTTCGGCCATATTTGCTTTTCTTGCACCCATTTTCTACCTATTTTTTCTTGTTACCGGCATGACCACGGAAGTTGCGCGTGGGAGCAAACTCGCCGAGTTTGTGTCCTACCATGTTCTCCGTCACATACACCGGGATGAATTTGTTTCCGTTGTGAACGGCGATCGTCTGACCCACGAAGTCAGGCGAGATCATACTTGCTCGTGACCATGTCTTGATTACCGACTTCTTGTTTCCTTCGGCCTGGGCCACCACTTTGGCCTCGAGCTTGGGGTCGATAAACGGTCCTTTTTTCAATGAACGGCTCATTATGTACTCTTTTTAATTATTTTTTCTTCTTGGAAATAATAAACTTCGAGGTCGTCTTCTTCGGATTACGCGTCTTGTAACCCTTGGCAAGCAGACCCTTGCGCGAACGCGGGTGACCGCCCGACGCACGACCTTCGCCACCGCCCATCGGGTGATCAACCGGGTTCATCACGACGCCGCGGTTGCGGGGACGACGGCCGCGCCAACGCTCACGACCGGCCTTGCCCGAGCTTTCGAGGCTGTGGTCGACATTCGACACGACACCCACCGTAGCGCGGCAAGTTACGAGTACCATACGAGTCTCGCCCGAAGGCAGCTTGATGATGGCGAATTTGCCCTCACGAGCCAGCAACTGGGCGTAGGAACCGGCCGAACGCGCCATGGCTGCGCCCTGACCGGGGTAGAGTTCGATGTTGTGGACGACCGTACCCAGGGGAATCTCGCTCAGGAAGAGCGTGTTTCCGACCTCGGGAGCGACACCTGCGCCGCTCATTACGGTCTGGCCCACCTGGAGGCCGTTCGGTGCGATGATATAGCTCTTCTCACCGTCGGCATACACCAAAAGTGCAATGCGTGCAGTACGATTGGGGTCGTACTCGATAGATTTTACAGTCGCAGGGATGCCGTCCTTCGAGCGCTTGAAATCGACCAGACGGTACATCTGCTTGTGACCGCCGCCGATATAGCGTACCGTCATCTTGCCGACGTTGTTGCGGCCGCCCGTGCTCTTCTTGGGGCTGAGAAGCGATTTTTCCGGCGTCGATTTGGTGATCTCGTCGAACGTGCCGATAATCTTATGTCGCGTACCTGCGGTAACAGGTTTGAATTTTCTTACTGCCATCTTCGTTAGATATTACTGTAAAAATCTATCTTGTCTCCATCCTTCAAGGTGACGATCGCCTTCTTGAAGTTGTTAGCGCGGCCCTCGAGCAGACCCGCCTTCGTATAGCGGCTCTTGAGCTTACCCATGTAGTTCACGGTGTTCACGTCCGTTACGACGACGTTGTACATCTGCTCTACGGCATTGCGAATCTGCAGCTTGTTAGCCCTCACGTCAACGATAAAACCGTAGCGATTCAACTTTTCGCCCTGAATCGTCATTTTCTCGGTCAAAACCGGCTTAATAATAATGTCCATTGTAACTTTGCGTTTTTAAGCTAACATCGTATTCAAAACATTCTCGGCGCCCTCCACCATCACGATGGCCGATGCGTTCATCACGTCGTAGGTGCAGACGTTCTGAGCCAGCACGGGCTTCACGTACGGGAGATTGCGGCACGACAACTGCACGTTCACGTTCGATTCCGGCAGTACGAGGAGCACCTTCTTGTCCGACACCTTCAGCGCCTCGGCCAGCGCCACGACCGACTTGGTCTTGGGGGCCTCCATCGAGATCGCCTCGACGACGCTGATCGCTCCGGCCTGCGCCTTGTAGGTCAGCGCGCTGCGGCGTGCCAGCTGCTTGAGCTTCTTGTTGAGCTTGAAGCTGTAGTCGCGGGGCTGGGGACCGAACACGCGGCCGCCGCCCGGGAAAAGCGGCGAGAGGATGCTGCCGCAGCGGGCGCCGCCCGTGCCTTTCTGACGCTTGAGCTTGCGCGTCGAACCGGCAACCTCGTTGCGCTGCTTCGACTTGTGCGTGCCCTGACGCTGATCGGCCAGATACTGCTTCACGTCGAGGTAGATAGCGTGGTCATTAGCCTCCACGCCGAAAACGGCGTCCGAAAGGACTACCTTACGTCCCGTTTCCTTTCCTTGTGTGTTCAATACAGCTAATTCCATACTACTTCTCAATTGTTAAATAAGCACCTTTTGCACCCGGAATCGAACCCTTCACGAGGATCAGGTTGCTCTCGGGAATAACCTTCAAAACCTTCAGGTTAAGCACCTTAACCTGCTCTCCGCCCATCTGGCCGGGCAGACGCTTGCCCTTGAAGACGCGCGACGGATAGGACGATGCGCCCAACGAACCGGGCTTGCGCTGACGGTTGTGCTGGCCGTGGGTCTGACCGCCCACGCCGCCGAAGCCGTGACGCTTCACGACGCCCTGGAAGCCTTTGCCTTTCGAAATCCCGGTCACGTCCACCCAGTCCTCCTCCGAGAAGAGGTCCACGGTCAGCGTGTCGCCGAGCGCCACTTCGGGCATCCCCTTGAACTCGGCCATCTTGCGCTTGGGGGTCGTGCCGGCTTTCTTGAAGTGACCTAACAAACTGCTGCTGGTGTGCTTTTCACTTTTCTCGTCATAGGCAATCTGAACCGCCTCGTAGGAGTCCTTCTCGACGGTTTTGATTTGCGTAACAACGCAGGGACCAGCCTCGATGACAGTGCATGGTATGTTCTTACCCTCGGCACTGTAAACGGAAGTCATTCCGATTTTCTTTCCAATAAGTCCTGACATTTGTTGTCAATTGTTTGTTATAAAATACTGAAAGTGATGTTTCTTCATCGCTCTCCCACCGATGCGCCGGCGACGGCGGCCGAGCCGCCGCGCCGCGCCGGTAAGGAATGCTCCCGGTCGCCGCAGCGGCCGGAGTTCGTCATGCTGCCGGATCAGACCTTGATCTCGACCTCGACACCCGAAGGAAGTTCGAGTTTCATCAACGCGTCGATCGTCTTGGGCGTGGACGAGTAGATGTCGAGAATGCGCTTGAAGGTGCAGAGCTGGAACTGCTCGCGGGCCTTCTTGTTCACGAAGGTCGAACGGTTCACCGTAAAGATCTGCTTGTGCGTGGGGAGGGGAACCGGACCGCTCACGACAGCGCCCGTGCTCTTCACGGTCTTCACAATCTTCTCGGCCGACTTGTCCACAAGATTGTGATCGAATGACTTTAACTTAATTCTAATCTTCTGGTTCATATGTTTGCTTATTCTATATCCTTACGTTTACCACTCGCTTTCTCGATGATCTCCTTGGCCAGGTTGGCGGGAACCTCCTCGAAGTGCGAGAACTCCATGGACGAGGTGGCGCGGCCCGACGAAATCGTGCGCAGCACGGTCACGTAGCCGAACATTTCCGACAGGGGAACCTTCGCCTTCACGACGCGCGCCGTACCTTTCGACTCCATCCCGGTAATCTGGCCGCGGCGCTTGTTCAGGTCGCCGATGATGTCGCCCATGTTCTCCTCGGGGGTCACGACCTCCACGGACATTACGGGCTCCAGAATCACCGAACCCGCCTTGGGAGCGGCATTGCGGTAACCGTTGCGGGCAGCGATCTCGAACGACAGCTGGTCGGAGTCCACGGGGTGGAACGAACCGTCGAGCAGCGTGATCTTCATCGAGTCCATCGGATAGCCGGCCAGCGCACCGTTGGCCATGGCCGACTCGAAACCTTTCTGAACCGACGGGATGAACTCCTTGGGAATATTGCCGCCCTTGACCTGATCCACGAACTCCAGACCCATCTTGCCGTCCTCGGCGGGACCGATCTCGAAGATGATGTCGGCGAACTTACCGCGGCCGCCGGTCTGCTTCTTGAAGACCTCGCGGTGCTGGACCGTCTTGGTGAGCGACTCCTTGTAGTTCACCTGCGGAGCGCCCTGGTTGATCTCCACGCCGAACTCGCGGCGCAGACGGTCCACGATGATGTCGAGGTGCAACTCGCCCATGCCGCTGATCACCGTCTGACCCGAATCCTCGTCGGTGTGCACCGTGAAGGTGGGGTCCTCTTCGGCCAGCTTCGCCAGCGCGATGCCGAGCTTGTCGAGGTCCTTCTGGGTCTTGGGCTCCACGGCCAGACCGATCACCGGTTCGGGGAAGGTCATCTGCTCGAGCACGATCGGAGCGTTCTCGGCGCAGAGCGTGTCGCCCGTGCGGATCTCCTTGAAACCTACGGCCGCGCAGATGTCGCCGGCGCCGACAGTCTCCATCGGATTCTGCTTGTTGGCGTGCATCTGGTAGATGCGGCTGATACGCTCGCGCTTGCCGCTGCGTGCGTTGAGCACGTACGAACCGGCGTCGAGCTTGCCCGAGTAAACGCGGACGAAAGCCAGACGTCCCACGAAGGGGTCGGTGGCGATCTTGAAGGCCAGGCCGCAGAAAGGATCCTCCTCCGAAGCGTGGCGGACCTCCTCCTGCTCGGTCTTGGGGTTCATGCCCGTCACGGCCGGAACGTCCAGCGGCGAAGGCAGGAACGCCATCACGTAGTCGAGCAGCTTCTGCACGCCCTTGTTGTGGAACGACGAACCGCAGAGCATCGGGACGATCTGCATGGAGATCGTGGCCTTGCGGATGGCTGCGAGCAACTCGTCGGGCGTGATCGAATCGGGATCCTCGAAGAACTTCTCCATCAGCGCGTCGTCCGTAGCGGCGACCTCCTCGATGAGTTTGGCGCGCCACTCGGCGGCCTCGGCCTTCATCGCCTCGGGAATCTCGCGCAGCTCGAAGTTGTCGCGAACGGTCTTGTCGTCGAAATAGTAGATCGCATTATTATATATAAGGTCTACCAGTCCCTCGAACTTGTCCTCGGCGCCGATAGGCAGTACGACCGGGAGGGCCGTAGCGCCGAAGTGCTCCTTGATCTGCGCGCAGACCGACAGGAAGTCGGCGCCCGTGCGGTCCATCTTATTGACGTAACCGATACGGGGAACGTTGTATTTGTCGGCCTGACGCCATACGGTCTCCGACTGCGGCTCCACGCCGCCCACGGCGCAGAACGTGGCGATCGCGCCGTCGAGCACGCGCAGCGAACGCTCCACCTCGACGGTGAAGTCCACGTGTCCCGGGGTGTCGATCAGGTTGATCTGGTACTGGTGGTCCTTGTACTGCCAGAAGGCCGTCGTGGCGGCCGAGGTGATCGTGATGCCGCGCTCCTGCTCCTGGACCATCCAGTCCATCGTAGCGCCGCCCTCGTGCACCTCGCCGATCTTGTGGGTCTTGCCCGTGTAGAAAAGGATTCGCTCGGACGTGGTGGTCTTACCGGCGTCGATGTGAGCCATGATGCCGATATTGCGAGTGTAATGTAAATCTCTGGTTGCCATCTTTCTGTCCCTGTTTTAGAATCTGAAGTGTGCGAATGCCTTGTTGGCCTCGGCCATGCGGTGCATCTCCTCCTTGCGCTTGAAGGCGGCACCCTGCTGGTTGTAGGCGTCCACGATCTCTGCTGCGAGCTTATCAGCCATCGTCTTGCCGGCGCGCTTGCGGGAATAGAGGACAAGGTTCTTCATGGAAATAGAAATCTTGCGCTCCGGACGAACCTCCATAGGAACCTGGAAGGTGGCGCCACCGATACGCTTCGACTTCACTTCGACCTGAGGAGTGATGTTCTCGAGGGCCTGTTTCCAGATTTCCAGCGGAGATTTATCAGCATCCTTCATCTTCTTGCCCACGATCTCGAGCGAGTCGTAGAAAATCGTGTAGGCAATACTCTTCTTACCATCCAGCATAAGGTTGTTCACGAAACGGGTCACGGCCACGTCTCCGAACTTCGGATCCGGAAGTAGAATTCGCTTCTTTGGCTTAGCTTTTCTCATTGCTATTTAAATGTGCTTCTTGTTAAATGGTTCTCGATTGACTATTTGCCCGCCTTGGGACGCTTGGCGCCGTACTTCGAACGACGCTGACGGCGACCGTCCACGCCGGCCGAGTCGAGCGCGCCGCGCACGAGGTGATAACGCACGCCGGGGAGGTCCTTCACACGACCGCCGCGGACGAGCACGATCGAGTGCTCCTGCAGGTTGTGGCCCTCGCCGGGGATGTAGGCATTGACCTCCTTGCCGTTGGTCAGACGAACACGCGCCACCTTACGCATAGCCGAGTTAGGCTTCTTCGGGGTCGTCGTGTACACACGGGTACAAACGCCGCGACGCTGGGGACACGCTGCGAGTGCCGGGGACTTCGACTTGTCCTCCATGCTCACTCGACCGTTTCTCACTAACTGTTGAATAGTTGGCATTTCTTAAACTGTCCTTTAAGTTGTTAAAAAATCTATTTCCATTGTCCAAAATGGACTGCAAAGGTACGCAATTTTTTGGAAATACAATATATATGCGGCTCTTTTTTCGCGTTTTCACGGGTTTTCGCGCCGCTTACGATTCTTTTTATTTATAATTTTGAAAAACATATAAACAAATCATTATATATAAAACCGTAACGGACTCGATTCCAAAGCATTGACCCGCACAGGCAAAAAAAAAGGCCGGAGCCTTCCGAAAGGCTCCGGCCCGACAGGGCAATCCGCTGCGGATCACTTCTTTTCGCAGCCGCACTCGGAGGAGGCCACCAGCATCCAGACCAGCTTTTCCTGTTCCCTCAGATAATCGCTCATCAGGGCCGCGGTCCCCTCGTCTCCAGCCTCCGAAGCCTGCGCGAGCAGCTTGCGCTCCTCGCCGATCAGGTGGCCGTAACTCTCCAGCACCAGCTTCACCGCCTCGTCCGAGCACGAGATGCCCGAGACCTCCTTCAGACGGGCCGACCGCAGGTACTCGCTGAACCGGTTCTCGGGAACCTCCCCGAGCATCAGGATCCGCTCGGCCAGTTCGTCGGCCTTTTCGGAAACGTCGTCATACAGCTCCTCGAATTTGGCGTGCAGCACGAAGAAGCCGTGTCCCTTGATGTTCCAGTGCAGTCCGCGCAGGTTCGAATAGAAAATCTGATAGTCGGCCAAAAGCTGCTTCAGCGAAGCGGCCACACCCTTGGCCGCGGATGCATCGAGATGCAAAAAATCCATTGTTTTCATAATCGTAATCGGTATTGGTTAATAAATTTTACAAATATTGTTTATAATTTTCATAGGCAAAGATAATACTAATATTCCGGCTTGTCAAATCTTTATTTTTTATATGCCAATAGGTTAAGCCTATATCCGGAGCGAACGGGGAGCAAATACCGCGCCGGAGCATCCGGAAAGGCCGCCTTTTCCCGGCCGGGCCGGACAGCGGCGCGGGCGGCAAACCGGAAAAACGGGAGGTTTCCGGCGCGGAATCCGAAAAGTTTTCCTTAATTTTGCGGGAAATTCGGCAATAAATCGAAACCAGATATGGAGTACAATTTCAAGGAGATCGAATCCCGGTGGCAGCAGCGCTGGAGAGAGAACAAGACCTACCGCGTCGAAACGGACCCCTCGCGGCCCAAATTCTACGTCCTCGACATGTTTCCCTATCCTTCGGGGGCGGGCCTGCACGTCGGGCATCCGCTGGGCTACATCGCCTCGGACATCTATTCGCGCTACAAACGCCTCAAGGGATTCAACGTCCTGCACCCGATGGGTTACGACGCGTTCGGTCTTCCGGCCGAGCAGTACGCCATCCAGACGGGACAGCACCCGGCCGTGACGACCGAGCGCAACATCGCCCGCTACCGCGAGCAGCTCGACAAGATCGGCTTCTCGTTCGACTGGGACCGCGAGGTGCGCACGTGCGATCCGAAGTACTACAAGTGGACGCAGTGGGCCTTCCTCAAAATGTTCGCCTCCTACTACTGCAACGACAGGCAGCAGGCGCGTCCGATCGAGGAGCTGAAGGCCGCCTTCGCCGCATCGGGGACCGAGGGGCTGAACGTCGCCTGCACGACCGAAATGCGTTTCACGGCCGCGGAGTGGAACGCCTGGGACGAGGTGCGGCGCGAGCAGGTGCTGCAAAACTACCGTCTGGCCTACCGAGCCGACACGATGGTGAACTGGTGTCCGAAGCTGGGCACGGTGCTGGCCAACGACGAGGTGCGCGACGGACTGTCGGTGCGCGGAGGCTATCCCGTGGAGCAGAAGCGCATGAAGCAATGGCTGCTCCGCGTGACGGCCTACGCCCAGCGGATGCTCGACGGGCTGGAGGGGCTCGAATGGAGCGACTCGCTCAAGGAGATCCAGCGCAACTGGATCGGCCGTTCGGTCGGCGCGCAGGTCTTCTTCGACATCCAGGGTTCGGACCGCAAGCTCGAAATCTTCACCACGCGTCCCGACACGATCTTCGGCGTGACGTTCATGGTCATCGCCCCCGAACACGAGTGGGTCGGCGAGCTCACCACGCCCGAAAACCGGGACGCCGTCGAACGGTACATCGCCGAGGCGCGGAAGCGCTCGGAGCGCGAGCGCATCGCCGAGACGCGGCGCGTGAGCGGCGTGGCGACGGGCTCCTGCGCGGTGAATCCCTTCACCGGGAAGGCCATTCCGATCTACGTCTCGGACTACGTGCTGGCCGGTTACGGCACGGGGGCCATCATGGCCGTCCCGGCGCACGACTCGCGCGACTGGGCCTTCGCGCGCCACTTCGGGCTGGAGGTGATCCCGGTGGTCGAAGGCGGCGACGTCGAGAAGGAGTCCTACGACGCCAAGGCCGGCCGGATGATCAACTCGGGATTCCTCGACGGCAAGGAGGTCAAGGAGGCCATCGCGCTGATGTTCGACGAGGTGGAGCGGCGCGGTCTGGGCAAACGCCTGGTCAATTACCGGCTGCGCGACGCCATCTTCTCGCGCCAGCGCTACTGGGGCGAGCCGTTCCCGATCTATTACAGGGACGACGTGGCCCGTCCGCTCGCGGAAGACGCGCTGCCGCTCGAGTTGCCCCCGATCGAGGATTTCGGACCCACGGCCGAGGGCGAACCGCCGCTGGCCCGCGCGAAGGGGTGGCACACCCCCGACGGGTATCCCTACGAGCTCTCGACGATGCCCGGGTTCGCCGGCTCGTCGGCCTACTACCTGCGCTACATGGACCCGCACAACGACGAGGCGCTCGTCGGCAGGGAGGCCGACGAATACTGGCGCAGCGTCGATCTCTACGTCGGCGGCATCGAGCACGCCACGGGCCACCTCATGTATTCGCGTTTCTGGAACATGTTCCTCTACGACCTGGGATACGTCTGCGAGCCGGAACCGTTCCGCAAACTCGTCAATCAGGGCATGATCCAGGGCCGTTCGAACTTCGTCTATCGCGTCGTGGGGACCAACAAGTTCGTATCGTTCGGGCTCAAGGAGCAATACGAGACGCAGGAGATCCACGTGGACGTGAACATCGTGAAGAACGACATCCTGGACCAGGAGGCCTTCCGCCGCTGGATGCCCGACTTCCGGGACGCGGAGTTCATCCTCGAAGACGGCAGATACGTCTGCGGCTGGGCCGTCGAGAAAATGTCGAAATCCATGTACAACGTCGTGAATCCCGACTACATCGTGGAGAACTACGGCGCCGACACGCTGCGCATGTACGAAATGTTCCTCGGGCCGCTCGAACAGTCGAAGCCCTGGGACACGAACGGCATCGACGGCGTGCACAAATTCCTGCGCCGCTTCTGGAGGCTGTTCTTCGACCGCGACGGGAAGCTGGCCGTGACCGGCGACGCGGCGACCGAAAAGGAGCTGCGCACGCTGCACAAGACGATCCGCAAGGTGACCGACGACATCGAGAACTTCTCGTTCAACACCTCCGTCGCGGCCTTCATGATCTGCCTCAACGAGCTGGGCGACTGCTCCAAGCGCGAGGTGCTCGAACCCCTCACGGTGCTCATCGCGCCCTTCGCGCCGCACATCGCCGAGGAACTCTGGTCGCGGCTGGGCAACGCCGGCTCGGTCTGCGACGCCGCCTATCCCGTCTGCGACGAGAAGTACCTGAAGCAAAACGCCTTCGAATACCCCGTTTCGATCAACGGCAAACTCCGCTTCAAAAAGGAGTACGCCGCGTCGATGACCCCGGCCGAGATCCAGGCCGACGTCGTCGCCGCCCCCGAGGCGCAGAAGTGGATCGAGGGCCGCACGCCGAAAAAGGTGATCGTCGTGCCGGGCAAGATCATCAACATCGTCATCTGACCCGTCCACGCACGCCAGACCGTCCGGCAAATCTTCCGGCCCCGGGACTCCGCCGTGCGGCGGAGACGAAGGAGGCGCGGTCCGATCTGCCGGACGGTCCGTTCACGGAATCCCGCCCGAAAACGCATATCCCCATGAAACGCATCCTCGCACTGCTCGCCGCATCGCTGCTCTTCACCGCCCCGGCCGCCGCACAGCGGCACGGCGAAGCCGCGGTGCTCAAAATCTGGGACAACCGCACGGCTCCCCACTCGAACGGCATCGTCTCCCCCGAGCGGGAGCCCGAACCGGACCGGATCGAGAACGTCTCGGCTGCTGAGCTTTACGTATTCCCGGCCGACAGCGTCCGCGACCGGGGGCTGGCCGTGGTGATCTGCCCCGGCGGCGGATACATGAAACTCTGCATGGACTACGAAGGGTACGACGCGGCCCGGTGGTTCGCCGCCAACGGCGTCACGGCCGCCGTACTCAAATACCGTCTGCCGGAAGGCCATCCCGAAGTGCCGCTCGAAGACGCCGTGCAGGCGCTGCGCATCATGGCAGGGCTCGAAGCGGGCGCCACGGGCTACACCGCGGACCGCGTGGGAATCGCCGGTTTTTCGGCCGGCGGTCACCTCGCGGCGGCCGTCTCGACGCTGGGCACGTTCAAACCCGCCTTTTCGATCCTCTTCTACCCCGTGACCGGGGACGGGAAGTCGCCCGGCTGCCGGATCACCTTCGACCGCCTGCTGGGCGGCCGGCGCACGGATGCCGCCGTCGCGGCGGCCTGGTCTCCGTCGCGGCAGGTCACCGCCGAAACCCCTCCCGCGCTGCTGTTCCACTCCGACGACGACGCGACCGTCCCGCCCTCAAACAGCACGGCCTACTACGACGCCCTGAAACGGCACGGCATCGAGGCCTCGCTGCACATCTACCCCTCGGGCGGACACGGCTGGGGCCTGCTCGGCTCCTTCCCCTACCGGGAGACATGGCAGCGCGCCGTGCTCGACTGGCTCGACCGCCTCTGCGCCGTCCCGGACGGGGAGCGCCGCCGCTGAAAAGCGGCACGGGGCATTGCCGTTTGCCGAATATTGCCTATCTTTGCGCAAATAAACGACCCGCAACGGGAGCCGCCGCCGGTCTAACCGGACGCGCGCCCCTCTTGCCGCAAAATCGAAGGCTATGGCAGACAACACCATCCTGAACCGTCTCGACGGTTTGAAACTCAAATACGAGGAGACCGGACAGAAACTCACCGACCCGGAGGTGATCGCCGACGTCAAGCAGTTCGTCCAGCTCACCAAGGAGTACAAGGAGCTCGAACCGATCATCGAGACCTCGGAGCGCTACCGCACGGCGGTCGCCAACCTCGCCGAGGCGAAGGATACGTTCGCCAACGACAAGGACGAGGAGATGCGCGAAATGGCCCGCGAGATGATCGCGGAGCTGGAGCCGCAGATCGCACAACTGGAGGAGCAGATCAAACTGCTGCTCATCCCGAAGGACCCGCAGGACTCGAAGAACGCCATCGTGGAGATACGCGGCGGCACGGGCGGCGACGAGGCGGCGATCTTCGCCGGCGACCTGCTGCGCATGTACGCCAAATACATCGAATCGAAGGGATGGCGCTACGAGATCACCTCCTCCTCGGAGGGCGCCGCGGGCGGCTACAAGGAGGTGGTGATGAAGGTCACGGGACAGAACGTCTACGGAACGCTCAAGTACGAATCGGGCGTGCACCGCGTGCAGCGCGTGCCGCAGACCGAGACGCAGGGCCGCGTGCACACCTCGGCCGCATCGGTGGCCGTGCTGCCCGAAGCCGAGGAGTTCGACGTCGAGATCTCGATGAACGACATCCGCAAGGACATCTTCTGCGCCTCGGGACCGGGCGGGCAGTCGGTCAATACGACCTACTCGGCCATCCGCCTGACGCACATCCCGACGGGAATCGTCGTACAGTGCCAGGACCAGAAGTCGCAGCTCAAGAACTTCGACAAGGCATTCGAGGAGCTGCGCACGCGCGTCTTCAACCTCGAATACTCGAAATACCTCGACGAAATCGCCTCGAAGCGCAAGACGATGGTCTCGACGGGCGACCGCTCGGCCAAGATCCGCACCTACAACTACCCGCAGGGACGCATCACGGACCACCGCATCAACTATACGATCTACAACCTCGCGGCCTTCATGGACGGCGACATCCAGGACTGCATCGACCACCTGATCGTGGCCGAGAACGCCGAGCGCCTGAAGGAGAGCGAACTCTGACCCCCGGGCGATGGCTCTTCCCGACCGTTTCGCCGCCGAGGTCCGCGCCGTCGTCGCGCAGATTCCCCGTGGCTGCGTGGCGACCTACGGACAGATCGCACGGCTCGTGGGAATGCCCGGCTACGCCCGCCATGTGGGGCATGTGCTGGCGGCCGCCCCGGAGGGCGTTCCCTGCCACCGCGTGGTGAACGCCGCGGGCCGCACGGCTCCCGGGTGGGACGCCCAGCGGACGCTGCTCGAAGCCGAGGGCGTCCGGTTCCGCCCCAACGGATGCGCCGACCTCGCCCGTTCGGGATGGGATGCGCTGAGCGGACTGTCCGGCGAAAGAGAGAAACCCCGACGACGGAGCGGGAACACCCGTGCAGGGCAATATTCGCCCCTCCGCACCCGTTCTGCCGAAAACGAACGACCATGAAAAGATACGCACTCACCCTGTTCGCGCTTCTCGGCTCCGCCCTCCTGCCGGCCGCGGCGCAAAAGCCGCTCTACATCGTGAACGGCCGGGAGACGGAGGAGATCGCCTCGATTCCGCCCGAGGACATCGAGCGGGTCGAAACGCTTCCGGCCGACGAGGAGACCATCGCCCGCTACGGCCTCCGCGCGTCGAACGGGGTGCTTCTCGTCACGCTCCGCTACGACAGTCCCGCGGTGTTCCCCTCCGACTCGACCTTCGGGCGCTACATCGCCCGGCGCGTCGAGTGGCCCGACGACGGACCCGCGGCACGCGTCGTGCTGCGCTACAAGATCACCCCCGAGGGGCGCACGGTCGTCGATCAGGAGCTGGAGGTGACCGACAAACGACTCCGGCGGCGCGTGCTGAAGGCGCTCGGGGAGGCGCCGCTCTGGCAGCCGGCCCGCAAGAACGGCGTGCCCGTCGAAAGCGAAGGGGTGCTGCGCATCCAGCTTCCCGAAGGCAAGCGCATCCCCCGACAGGCGGAGCTGGTGTTCCGGTAGGCCGCCCGAAAAACGAAGAAACAACGATTCCGCATGAGAACGAACTCCCTATCGGCCTGGATTCTGGCCGTCCGCCCGTACAGCTTGGGCAACTCGGTCATCCTCGTCCTCGTCGCCTCGGCGATGGCCTGGACCGACGGCGGTTTCCGTCCGGGACCAGCCGTGCTCTGCCTCGCGTTCGCCCTGCTGATGCAATGCACGGCCAATCTGGTGAACGACCTCTGGGACTTCCTCAAAGGGGCCGACCGTCCCGACCGTCTCGGTCCCGACCGGGCCTTCGCCAAAGGCTATATCACCCTGCCGGCCATGAAGGCGGGCATCGCGGGTTTTACTCTCGCGGCCTGCGCGGCGGGTGCGGGCATTCTCTGCCTCACGCACGGAAGGCTGCCCTACGGAGGCTGGGAGCTCGTCGCCGTGGGGCTGGCTTGCGTCGTCTTCGCCTACTTCTACACCGCCGGCCCGTGGCCGCTGGCCTATCACGGGCTGGGCGATGCGGCCGTCGTGCTCTTCTTCGGACTGATTCCCGTCGGGTTCACCTACTACGTGCAGACCGGACAGTGGACGGCGGAGGTCACTCTCGTCGCGCTGGCCTGCGGATTGGTGATCGACACGATGCTCATGCTCAACAACTTCCGCGACCGCGAGGAGGACGCCCGCTGCGGCAAGCGCACGATCGTCGTCCTCACCTGCGCCGCCGTCGGCCGCTGGGGCTACCTGCTGCTGGGACTGGTTCCCGCAGCCCTCTGCCTCACGCTGCTCGCCGCGGGCCGCACGTGGGCGGCCCTGCTGCCGCTCCTCTACGCCGCGGCGCACACGGCCACGTGGCGCAAGATGGTGCGCATCGACCACGGCGAGGAGCTGAACGTCTGCCTGGGCGAGACGGCACGCAACATCCTCCTCTTCGGAGCATCGCTCACAATCGGCATCCTGCTCGGCTGACCATGGCGGAAGAACGGCATATCACCCTCCGCGAGCTGCAACGGCTCGTCAGGCAGACCCTCGAGGAGCGCTTCGCGCTGCCCGTATGGGTCAGCGCCGAGATTTCGGAGATCAAGATCAACCGTTCGGGCCACTGCTACCTCGAACTCGTGGAGAAGGGCGGCGACAACGGCGTGCCCACGGCGCAGGCCCGCGCCGTCATCTGGCGCAGCCACTACCCCCGCATCGCGGGTTACTTCGAAGCCGAGACGGGGCAACGGCTCGAAGCGGGCATTCAGATTCTCGCCCGCGTGCTGGTCACCTACCACGAAATATACGGTTTCTCGTTACAGATCACCGACATGGACCCTTCCTACACGCTGGGCGACATGGAACGGCAGCGGCAGCGGACCATCGCGCAGTTGCAGCGCGACGGGGTCTGGGACATGAACCGCGAGACACCGCTTCCGGCCGTCGTGCAGCGCGTGGCCGTGGTGTCGAGCGCCAACGCCGCAGGCTACCAGGACTTCTGCAAGGAGCTGGACAAAAGCCCCTACCGGTTCGCTCTGACGCTCTTCGACGCCTTCATGCAGGGTGCGGCCGCCGAGGAGTCGATCGTGGAGGCCCTCTGCGCCGTCGCCGCACGGCAGGAGGAATTCGACGCCGTCGTGCTGATCCGCGGCGGCGGCTCGCGCAGCGACCTGAACTGCTTCAACGCCTACCGTCTCTGCTCCCATATCGCGCAGTTCCCGCTGCCCGTGGCGACGGGTATCGGCCACGACAAGGACACCAGCGTGGCGGACATGGTGGCCCATACGGCGCTCAAGACCCCGACGGCCGTGGCCGGGTGGCTCGTCGAACGGATGGCCGGGGCCGACGGACGGCTCGACGTCGCCGCCCTGCAACTCCACGACGCGACGACGGCCCTGCTGCACGCGTCGGAGGTGCGGCTCGAACGCCTCCGCGGCGAGCTGCGGCAGACGAGCGGAACGCTGCTCGCCCGGCAGACGGTCCGGCTGGAACACCTCGCGGCGACACTGCCCGAAGCCGCCCGCGGCTTTCTCGCCCGGCAGCTCCTGCGGCTCGACAACGCCGCGGAACTCGTCGCCGGACGCTCGCCCGAGCGGATCCTGCGGCTGGGCTTCGCCGTGGTCCGCAGCGGCGGCAGGGCCGTCGTGTCGGCCGGCGGCGTCGGCCCGGGCGACGCGCTGCGGATCGAAGTGGCGGACGGGACGATCGAAGCGACGGTAAAAAACACGAAGATATGGCAAAAAAAGAGCTGACCTACACCGAGGCGATGGCCGAGATCGAGAAGATTCTCGCCCGCCTGCGCAGCGAGGAGATGGACGTGGACGGCCTCGCGGCCGAAGTCAAACGCGCCACGGAGCTGATCGCCTCGTGCAAGGCGCGCCTGCGCAAAGCCGAGGAGAAGGTGAACAAGGTGCTGGAGTCATGAAAAAGGTGATCCGCTGGGCCCTCAACCACATCCCGCGCCCCGTGCTGCAACGGATCGCGGGATGGGCCGTGCCCGTGACCGGGCTGTTCTACCGGGGCCGGGGCGCCGAGTGCCCCGTCTGCGGCGCGAAATACCGGAAATTCCTCCCCTACGGCTATGTGCGGCCGCGCCCCAACGCACTCTGCCCCCGCTGTCTCTCGCTGGAGCGCCACCGGCTGCTATGGCTCTATCTGACCCGCGAGACCGACCTGCTGAAAAGCCACCCCCGCACGCTGCACATCGCCCCGGAGGTCTGCATCATGCGCCACCTGAAACCCCACTTCGCGGCCCGGCCCGGCAGGTACGTCACGGCCGATCTCGAAAGCCCGCTCGCGGACCTGCATTTCGACGTGCAGCGGATTCCGCTCGCCGACAATTCGGTGGACGTCGTCCTCTGCAACCACCTGCTGGAACACGTGGCCGACGACCGCCGCGCCCTGCGCGAGCTGCACCGCATCCTGCGCCCCGGCGGGTGGGGCATCGTCCTCTCGCCCGTGGAACGCGATTACGAACGCACCTTCGAAGACGATTCGATCACCGATCCCGACGAGCGCACGCGCATCTTCGGCCAGTACGACCACCGGCGCATCTACGGCGCGGACTATACCGACCGGCTGCGCGAAGCGGGATTCGAGGCCGCGGACATCGACTACGCCGCCTCGCTTCCCGAAGAGGAACGCAGGCTCTACGCCCTGCCGGACGACCACATCTACGTGGTGTACAAGCACTAACCGAGAAAGAAAACGATTCCCGTGAAGTGGGCCGCCACCGCCAGGTCGATCAGCAGATGCCACACCAGATGGTGATAGCGGAACCCCTTGCAGGCATAGATCCCCGCCCCGAGCGTATAGAGCACGCCGCCGAGGGCGATGAGCGCCAGCAGCTCCGTCGAAGCGCGGCGGACGAACAGCGGAAGGAAAAGGAGAATGGCCCACCCCATCACCAGGTAGATCGTGAGGCTGACGGCCGGAATCGAACGGTGCGACAGCGACTTGTAGAAGATGCCGAACACCACCATCGCCCATTGCAGTCCGGCGATGAGAAGCCCCTGCCAGCCGCCGATGACCGAAAGCGCGACGGGCGTATAGCTTCCGGCGATGGCCACGTAGATGAAGATATGGTCGAGCACGTGGAACACCTCCTTGTGGCGCGAGGCGGGACGCATCGCGTGGTAAAGCGTCGAGACGAGAAACATCAGGAAAACAGAGATCACGAAGACCGAAACCGAGAAGGCCGCCCGCACCCCCTCCGGATCGTGCGTGTAGGCCCATACGGCGGCGAACGGAAGGGCCGCGAGCATCGCGAGCGCCATGACGCCGTGCGACAATACGTTGGCGATCTCCTCGCCTGCGGTGGGGACGTAAACCGCTTTTTTCTTCTCCACGGGACAACGGATTGGTTCTGTGTGCCAAATTTATAAAAATTTTTTCATATCTTTGCCAACAAGGTTAAGAGGTTGGGTTCAATGGATTTCTCACGCTACGAAAATCTGCGCGCGCTCGTGCGCGCGAACTTCTCGGAGACGACGCAACGCCTTGTGGACGAGGCGCTGGAGTATGCCGACGGGAAGCTCGCCGGCGTGTGCCGTTACGACGGGGCGCCGATGCTCGACCACGCCGCCGCCGTGGCGTCGATCGTCATTTCGGAAGTGGGCCTCGGACGCAACTCCGCCGTCTCGTCCATCCTGCATGACGTCGTGCGGCTGGCGCACAAGGAGCGCCCGGCAGACGAATTCCTCGCACTCACCGAAGAGATCCGGAACCGTTTCGGAGAACAGGTCGTGGGCATCACGATGGGACTGGCGAACATCTCGGAGCTGAAGCTGAAGACCTCGAAGGAGCAGGCCGACAACTTCCGCGACCTGATCGTCAGCTACTCCGAGGACCCGCGCGTAATCCTCATCAAACTGGCCGACCGCCTCGAGGTGATGCGCTCGCTCGGCATCTTCCCGCACGAGAAATGGCGCAAGAAGAGCTGGGAGTCGATGAACCTCTACGCCCAGATCGCCCACAAGCTGGGTCTCTACGAAATCAAGAGCGAGCTGGAGGACATCGCCCTCAAATACCTCGAACCGAAGGACTACGAGCACATCATCACGAAACTCGAGGAGAGCGCCGAGGAGCGCCGCGCCTTCATCGCCCGCTTCCTCGTGCCGATCACCGAGCGGCTCGACCGCCTCGGCATGAAATACCACGTCAAGAGCCGCACGAAGTCGATCTTCTCGATCTGGTCGAAGATGCACAAGCAGCACGTGCCCTTCGAGGGCGTCTACGACATCTTCGCCATCCGCATCATCATCGACTGCCCGCACGAGGAGGAGAAGCGGCTCTGCTGGACGGTTTACTCCGTCGTGACGGACTTCTACACGCCCAATCCCAACCGCATGCGCGACTGGATTTCGATCCCCAAGTCGAACGGCTACGAGTCGCTGCACACCACCGTGTCGGCCGAAGGCCGCTGGGTCGAGGTGCAGATCCGCACCGAGCGCATGGACGCCGTGGCCGAGCGGGGCATCGCCGCGCACTGGCGCTACAAGGGCGTGGGACAGGGAGCGCAGACCAGCGAACAGTGGCTCGGCCGCCTGCGCGAACTGATGGAGGACACGACGCACTCGCTGGCGCAGCGTTTCGACGCCAAACCCGCCTCGGGCGAGATCTTCGTCTTCACCCCCAACGGCGACCTGCGCAAGCTGCCCGAAGGGGCCACGCTGCTCGACTTCGCCTTCGACATCCACACCAATCTGGGCTCGACCTGCTCGGGCGGCAAGGTGAACAACCGCGCCGTGTCGATCCGCGAACCGCTGCGCAACGGCGACATCGTGGAGATCCTGACGCAGAAGAACCAGACGCCCAAGGCCGACTGGCTCGCGTTCGTCGTCACGGCGAAGGCGCGCAACAAGATCAAGAGCTTCCTGCGCGAGGAGCAGGCCAAACATACGCGCATGGGGCGCGAGGAGCTGGAACGCAAACTCAAGAACTGGAAACTCCCGCTGACGATCGACGAGGCGGTGGGCTACCTCGCCCGCCACTTCAAGGTGCGCACGGGCACGGAGGTTTACGCCCTGATCGCCACGCAGAAGCTCGACTTCGGGACGATCAAGGAGCTCCTTTCGCGCCACCTCTCGGGCGAGGCCGAGGAGCAGCGGCGCGCCGCGGCGGCCGAGATCGAACGCCAAAAAGCCGCGCAGCAGGGCGCGAAGGAGCCGCCCGCCGCCTCGCAGGACGCGCTGGTGATCGACGACGACATCTCGAAGATACAGTACAAGCTGGCCCGATGCTGCAACCCGATCAAGGGCGACGAGGTTTTCGGTTTCGTGACGATCAATTCGGGCATCACGATCCACCGCACGGACTGCCCCAACGCCCGGCGGATGCGCGAGAACTACCCCTACCGCGTCGTCGAGGCGCGCTGGCGGCAGTCGGCCGAAGGGGCGTTCCGCGTCATGATCCGCATCGTGGCGGCCGACACGACGGGCATGGCCAACCACATCACGGAGGCCATCAGCCGCGACCTGAAGCTCAACATCCGCTCGATCAACTTCGCCGCGGCGCCGAACGGCTGCCTCGCGGGCACGGTGGCCGTCGAAGTGCCCGGCGCGGGCGTCGTGGACACGCTCGTGCACCACATCATGCGCATCAAGGGCGTGCAGCGGGCCTACCGCATCAACTGACACACAACTTTTTTATTCACCCACAAACGATAAATGGATAACAGCACAATCAGCGTCGTTTTTGCCGACCCGACTCATGCGCACTACGCTCCGCGTATCTGCGAACTGATCTACGAGTCGGCACTGCAGCGGGGTACGGGCATCGCCAAGCGGTCGCCCGAGTATATCGCCGCGAAAATGACCGGTGGCAAGGCCGTCGTGGCGCTGGACGGGGAAAAACTGGTCGGGTTCAGCTATATCGAGTGCTGGGGTCACGGCGACTTCGTCGCCACCTCGGGACTGATCGTGGACCCCGAGTACCGGCACATGGGACTCGCGGAACAGATCAAACGACGAACCTTCGAGCTGGCCCGACGACGATTCCCCTATGCCAAGTTATTCAGTATCACCACGTCGCTTCCGGTCATGAAGCTCAACTCGCGCATGGGATACGTCCCGGTCACCTTTTCGGAGCTGACCGAGGACGAGGAGTTCTGGCAGGGATGCCAGGGATGCTGCAACTACGATATTTTGCAGCGCAACCACCGGCGCATGTGCCTCTGCACGGGCATGTTGTACGACCCGGCGAAGGAACCGCCCCGGAAGCAGTCGCGGCTGGCGCCCTACAAGATGTTTTTCCGGAACAAGGTAAAAAAACTGTTTCATCTGAAGTAAAAGCCAAAGTACGGCAACCGGCCGATCGGCAGGCGGTCATTCCCGGAATCATTTCGGGTGCGTAGCGACAGGCCCCTCCCGAAGGAGGGGTTTGGGATGGGGTCGGACTTGCAAACGCGGCCACAGGCCGCGACAACGGCCGGAGGATTTGCACTCCGGCGAACTAACGCGAACAACAACAAAGACAATATCATGGAAACCAAGAAAAAAGTGGTTCTGGCGTTCAGCGGCGGGCTGGACACCTCGTTTTGCGTGAAATACCTCTCGGAGGAGAAGGGATACGACGTCTACACGGCGATCGCCAACACGGGCGGCTTCTCGAAGGCCGAACTCGAAAAGATCGCGCAGCGCGCCGAAGAGCTCGGCGCCAGGGAGCACGCCACGCTCGACATCGAACAGGAGTACTACGAGAAGAGCATCCGCTACATGATCTTCGGCAACGTGCTGCGCAACGGGACCTATCCCATTTCGGTCAGCTCGGAACGCATCTTCCAGGCCATCGCCATCATCGAGTACGCCAAGCGGATCGGCGCGGACGCCGTGGCCCACGGCTCGACCGGCGCAGGCAACGACCAGGTGCGCTTCGACCTGACGTTCCAGATTCTCGCCCCCGAGATCGAGATCATCACCCCGACGCGCGACATGACCCTGACGCGCGAATACGAAATCGAATACCTGCGCCGTCACGGCTTCACGGCCGACTTCAAGAAGATGGAGTACTCGATCAACAAGGGGTTGTGGGGCACGTCGATCGGCGGCAAGGAGACCCTGCATTCGGAGCAGACGCTCCCCGAGGAGGCCTATCCGAGCCAGATCGAGGCCGAGGGCGAGGAGCGGCTCACGATCGCGTTCGACCGGGGCGAGATCGCCGCGGTGAACGGCAAACCCTACGCCGACAAGGTGGAGGCCATCCGAGCCGTGGAGGCGATCGGCTCGCGCTACGGCATCGGCCGCGACATGCACATCGGCGACACGATCATCGGCATCAAGGGCCGCGTGGGCTTCGAGGCCGCCGCCCCCATGCTCATCATCGCCGCGCACAAGATGCTCGAGAAGCACACGCTCACCAAATGGCAGCTCTACTGGAAGGACCAGGTGGGCACGTGGTACGGCATGTTCCTCCACGAGGCGCAGTACCTCGAGCCCGTCATGCGCGACATCGAGGCGATGCTCCGCTCGTCGCAACGCAACGTCACGGGTACGGTGGAGCTGATCCTGCGGCCGCGCAACTACACGCTCGTGGGCGTGGAGTCCCCGTTCGACCTGATGAAGACCGATTTCGGCGAATACGGCGAGGTGAACAAGGCGTGGACGGCCGACGACGTGAAGGGCTTCACGAAGATTCTCGGCAACCAGATCAAGATCTACCACAACGTCCAGAAGCGCAACGGGAAATGATACGCGCCGGCATCATCGGAGGCGCCGGCTACACCGCCGGCGAACTCATCCGCCTTCTGGTCAATCACCCGCAGGCCGAAATCGTCTTCGTGCACAGCACCTCGAACGCGGGCAACCGCCTCTCGGAGGTCCACGGAGGGCTGGAAGGCGACACGGACATGCGTTTCTGCGACGGCTTCGACCTCGGGGCGATCGACGTCCTGTTCCTCTGCTCGGCTCACGGAGAGAGCCGCAAGTGGCTCGCGGCGCACGACGTTCCGGCCGGCGTGCGGATCATCGACCTGGCGCAGGATTTCCGCGACGAGAGCGAAGGCTTCGTCTACGGACTGCCGGAGTGGCAGCGCGACCGCATCTGCACGGCGCGGCGCATCGCCAACCCGGGATGCTTCGCCACAGCCATCCAACTGGCACTGCTGCCGCTGGCCGCCGCGGGGCTGCTGCGCGACGAGGTGCACGTGACGGCCGTGACGGGATCGACGGGCGCCGGGGTGAAACCCTCGGCCACGACCCACTTCAGTTGGCGCACGGCGAACCTCTCGGTTTACAAGGCCTTCACGCACCAGCACCTGCTGGAGATCGGCCGCAACCTGCGGCGGATCGAACCGGCGTTCGACGCCGAAATCGACTTCGTGCCGATGCGCGGCGACTTCGCGCGGGGCATTCTCGCCAGCGTCTATACGCGGTGCACGCTGGAGGAGGCCGACGTGCGGAAGCTCTACGCCGGCTACTACGCAACGGCCCCCTTCACGCACGTCACGGAACGCGGCGTGGACCTCAAGCAGGTCGTCAATACGAACAAGGCGCTGCTGCAGGTGGCCCGCCACGGCGACAAGCTGCACGTCGTCTCGGCGATCGACAACCTGCTCAAGGGCGCCTCGGGACAGGCCGTGGAGAACATGAACCTGCTGTTCGGACTGGACGAGCGGGAGGGGCTGCGGCTCAAAGCCTCCGCATTCTGAAACCCAAGCCGCCCCGGCGGCGAAAAACGAACGGAAACACATGGAACTTTTCAACGTATATTCCCTCTACCCCGTCGAACCGGTACGCGGCCGGGGCTGTTTCGTCTATGATACGGCCGGCACGGAGTACCTCGACCTCTACGGCGGACACGCCGTGATCTCGATCGGCCATGCCCACCCGGACTACGTGCGGGCCGTCTCGGAGCAGGTCGCGCGTCTGGGCTTCTACTCCAATTCGGTGGAAAACCCGCTCCAGACCCGTCTGGCCGAGAAGCTGGGACGCATATCGGGCTATGTCGACTACAGCCTCTTCCTCTGCAACTCGGGGGCCGAAGCCAATGAGAACGCACTCAAGCTCGCCTCGTTCCACACGGGACGCGCGAAGGTGCTCGCCTTCACGAAGGCGTTCCACGGCCGCACGGCGGGCGCCGTGGCCGCCACGGACAACCCCGCGATCGCAGCGCCGTTCAACCGCACGCCGAACGTGGAGTTCGCGCCGCTGAACGACATCGGCGCCGTGCGCGAGAAACTCTCGACGCGAGAATTCGCCGCCGTGATCGTCGAAGGAATCCAGGGCGTCGCGGGCATCCACTGCCCGACGGACGACTTCCTGCGCGCCCTGCGCGAGGCGGCGACCGAAACGGGCACGCAGCTCATCCTGGACGAAATCCAGTCGGGCTACGGCCGCACGGGGCGCTTCTTCGCCCACCAGCACGCCGGCATCCGCCCCGATCTCATCACCACGGCCAAAGGCATGGGCAACGGCTTCCCGATCGGCGGCGTGCTCATCGCGCCCCACTTCGAGGCACGGCCGGGTCTGCTGGGCACCACCTTCGGCGGCAACCACCTCGCCTGCGCCGCGGCGATCGCCGTGCTGGACACGATCGAACGCGAACGACTCGTGGAAAACGCCGCCGCGGTGGGCGAATACCTGCTCGGCGAGCTGCGGCGGTTCACGACGCTCCGCGAAGTCCGGGGCCGCGGCCTGATGATCGGCATCGAAACCGACGGTCCGGGGGCCGAACTGCGCCGGCGGCTGCTCTTCGAGCGGCACGTCTTCACGGGCGGAGCGGGCGCCTCGACCGTCCGGCTGCTTCCGGCCCTCTGCCTCACGCGCGAGCTGGCCGACCGTTTCCTCGAATCGTTCCGCGGAATCGTCGGATAACCCAGAAAACAGAAGAAAACCATGAAGAAATTTACCTGCGTACAAGACATAGGCGACCTGCGCGCAGCCGTTGCCGAAGCGCTGGAGATCAAGCGCGACCGCTTCCAGTTCACGGGTCTGGGCCGCAACCGCACGCTGCTGATGCTCTTCTTCAATTCGAGCCTCCGCACGCGGCTCTCGACCCAGAAGGCGGCGATGAACTTGGGCATGAACGTCATGGTCCTCGACGTCACCCAGGGGGCCTGGAAACTCGAAACCGAGCGCGGCGTGGTGATGGACGGCGACAAGGCCGAACACCTGCTCGAAGCCATCCCCGTCATGGGCTCCTACTGCGACGTGATCGGCGTGCGCTCCTTCGCCCGCTTCCGCGACAAGGCCGAGGACTACGAGGAGCGCATACTCGAACAGTTCATCCGCCACTCGGGCCGTCCGGTCTTCTCGATGGAGGCCGCCACACGTCACCCGTTGCAGAGCTTCGCCGATCTGATCACCATCGAGGAGCACAGGCGCGTCGAGCGCCCGAAGGTCGTGATGACCTGGGCGCCGCATCCCAACGCCCTGCCGCAGGCCGTGCCCAACTCCTTCGCCGAGTGGATGAACGCCGCGGACTACGACTTCGTCATCACCCATCCCGAGGGCTACGAGCTCGCCCCGGAGTTCGTGGGCCGCGCCCGCGTCGAGTACGACCAGCGCAAGGCCCTCGAAGGCGCCGACTTCGTCTATGCCAAGAACTGGGCCGCATGGGCCGACCCCAACTACGGGAAGGTGCTCTCGCGCGACCGTTCGTGGACGGTGGACGACGAGAAGATGGCTCTGACGAACGACGCCTTCTTCATGCACTGCCTGCCCGTGCGGCGCAACATGATCGTCACCGACTCGGTGATCGAATCGCCCCGCTCGCTGGTCATCCCCGAGGCGGCGAACCGCGAAATTTCGGCGCAGGTGGTACTCAAACGGCTGCTGGAGGGACTGCAATGACGGAACGGATCACGGTCGTGAAGATCGGCGGCAACGTCATAGACGACGCGGCGGCCCTCAAACGGTTTCTCGGCGAGTTCGCCGCCCTGCCCGGCGCGAAGATCCTGGTGCACGGCGGAGGCAAGCTGGCCACGCGGCTGGCCGAGCGGCTGGAGCTGGAGGTGCGGATGGTCGAAGGACGCCGCATCACCGACAAGGGAATGCTCGACGTGGTGACGATGGTCTACGCCGGGCTGGTGAACAAACAGATCGTCGCGGGACTTCAGGCCGCCGGATGCAACGCCATCGGACTGTCGGGCGCCGACGGCAACATCGTGACGGCCCGCCGCCGCGCACCGGAACCGGTCGATTTCGGTTTCGTGGGCGACATCGAGCGGGTCGATCACAAGCTGCTCGGGCGGCTGCTCGACGCGGGCCTCGTGCCCGTCTTCCCGGCCATCATGCACGACGGGCGGGGTACGCTGCTCAACTGCAATGCCGACAGCGTGGCCTCGGCCGTGGCGCTGGGCGCCGCACGCCTCGCGCCGACCGATCTCATATACTGCTTCGAGAAGCGCGGCGTGCTGCGCGACGCGGAGGACGAGGGCTCCGTAATCCGCGAGATCACCGCCGCGACCTATCCCCCGCTCAAGGCCGACGGCACGGTGTCGAAAGGGATGATCCCGAAGATCGAAAACGCCCTCCGGGCCGTCGAAAAGGGCGTGCGGAGCGTCACGATACGCAGCGCCGAACGCCTCGCCGACGACTCGGGCACGACGATACGCTGACCGGGCCGAACGCGGCCGCCCTGCGGCCGGACCGACCCGGGGAACAGCCGGAAAACAGAACGAAGAGAATGATGGATACGAGAACCGAAGAGGCCGTCGGACTGCTCAGGCGGCTCGTCGCCACGCCCTCCGTCTCGCGCGACGAGGCTCGCACGGGCGACCTGCTCCACGCCTTCCTCGCGGAGCGCGGTGCGGCTCCCGAACGGCTCCACAACAACGTATGGGCCCGTTCCGCCGGATTCGACCCCGCGCGGCCGACGCTGCTGCTGAACTCGCACCACGACACGGTGCGGCCCGCGGCCTCCTACACGCGCGATCCGTACGATCCGGCCGTCGAAGGCGACCGGCTGTACGGACTGGGCAGCAACGACGCCGGGGCCTCGGTCGTCGCGCTCGCCGAGACGTTCCTCGCCTTCCGCTCGCGGCCGCTGCCCTTCAACCTCGTACTGGCCCTCACGGCCGAGGAGGAGTGCATGGGCGAACGCGGCATCCGCGCCCTGCTGCCCGTGCTGGGACCGATCGACATGGCGCTGGTGGGCGAACCGACCGGCATGCAGGCCGCCGCGGGCGAACGGGGCCTCGTGGTGCTCGACTGCACGGCCCGCGGGCGGAGCGGCCATGCGGCCCGCAACGAGGGGATCAACGCCCTCTACATCGCGCTCGACGACATCGCCCGCCTGCGGACATTCCGCTTCGAGCGGGAGTCGGCGCTGCTGGGGCCCGTCGGAATCGCCGTCACGCAGATCGAGGCCGGCACGCAGCACAACGTCGTGCCCGACGTCTGCCGCTTCGTCGCCGACATCCGCACGACGGACGCCTACACGAACGAGGAGACGGTCGAAATCCTCCGCCGCGCGATCCGTTCGGAAGCCGTGCCCCGCTCGACACGCATCCGCGCCGCGGCCGTCGCGGACGACCATCCGCTCATGCGCGCCGCCCGCGCCGCCGGACGCCGGACATTCGTCTCGCCCACGACTTCGGACCGGACGCTGATGCCCTTCCCGGCGCTCAAGATGGGCCCGGGCGAATCGGAACGGTCGCACACGGCCGACGAATACGTGTGCCTTTCGGAGATCGCCGAAGGGATCGCCGTCTATGAAACCTACATCGAAAAATTAGCATCGGAACTATGAGCAGTACGAAACTTTGGGACAAGGGCTTCGAGCCGGACAGAATGATCGAGGAGTACACCGTGGGACAGGACCGCGAGCTGGACATGCGGCTGGCGCGCTACGACGTCGAAGGGTCGCTGGCGCATATCGCCATGCTCGAGAAGATCGGCCTGCTGACCCGCGAGGAGCTGGAGACGCTGACCGCGGGACTGCGGGAGATCGCCGCCGAAATCGAGGCCGGACGCTTCGAGATCGAACCCGGCACGGAGGACGTGCACTCCGAGGTGGAGCTGATGCTCACGCGGAGGCTCGGCGACGCAGGCAAGAAGATCCACTCGGGACGCTCGCGCAACGATCAGGTGCTGGTGGACCTCAAACTGTTCCTGCGCGACGAACTGCGGCAGATCGCCGGTGCGGTGCGCACGCTCTTCGACCGGCTGCAGGAGCTGAGCGAACGCCACAAGGAGGTGCTGATGCCGGGCTACACCCACCTCCAGATCGCCATGCCCTCGTCGTTCGGGCTCTGGTTCGGGGCCTACGCCGAAACGCTCGTGGACGACATGCGGCTGCTCGCCGCGGCGTGGCACATAGCCAACCAGAATCCGCTGGGATCGGCCGCCGGCTACGGCTCGTCGTTCCCGCTCGACCGCACGATGACCACGCGCCTCATGGGTTTCGAGGAGCTGCACTACAACGTCGTGGCGGCCCAGATGAGCCGCGGCAAGAGCGAACGGGCGGCGGCGGCGGCCATCGCGGCCGTCGCGGCGACGGTCGGCCGCATGGCGATGGACCTCTGTCTCTTCATGAGCCAGAATTTCGGGTTCGTGTCGCTGCCCGACGAGCTGACCACCGGGTCGAGCATCATGCCCCACAAGAAGAATCCCGACGTCTTCGAGATCATGCGGGGCCGCTGCAACCGTCTCCAGGCGCTGCCCAACGAGATCGCCCTGCTGACGACGAACCTCCCCGCGGGATACCACCGCGACCTGCAGCTCCTGAAAGACATCCTCTTCCCGGCCACGGACGAGATCCGGCGGACGCTCGGCATGTGCGACTTCATACTCGCCCACCTGCGGGTGAACGGGCACATCCTCGACGACCGGAAATACGACTACCTGTTCACCGTCGAGGACGTGAACCGGCTGGTATTGCAGGGCGTGCCGTTCCGCGAGGCCTACCGGCAGGTGGGCATGGCCGTCCAGCGGGGCGAATACAGTCCCACGCGCGAGGTGCATCACACCCACGAGGGAAGCATCGGCAACCTCTGCACCGCCGAAATCCGCCGCAAGATGGAACGCGTGATGGAGGAGTTCGAAACCCCGAGCCTGTAACCCGGGGAGCGGAGACCGCACACTCCGCGGCTCGCTCTCCGCACACCTGCGCCGCACACTCCGCGGCCATTCTCCTCCGCAGCATACGAAAAACCCCGGACGGGACACGTCTCCGTATCTTCGTCCGGGGTGAATCGGTCCGGGTCCGGGCCATGCGCCCGGCCGGCAGCGGCGATGCCTACTTGATGCGCTCGTAGTATTCGCGCGTACGGGTATCGACGCGGATCTTGTCGCCCGTGTTGATGAACAGCGGCACGCGGATCGTGGCCCCCGTATTGACCGTCGCGGGCTTGAGCGAGTTGGTCGAAGCGGTGTCGCCTTTGACGCCCGGCTCGGTGTAGGTCACCTCCATGTCCACGATCGGGGGCAGTTCGGCCGAAAGCACGGTCTCCTTCTCGGTGTGGAACATGACCTCGACGATCTGGCCGTCGGCCATCAGGTCGTAGTTGTTTATCAGGTTCTTGTCGATGTTGATCTCCTCGAAGGTCTCCGTATGCATGAAGTGCATGCCCAGATCGTCCTCGTAGGTGAACTGGTAGGGACGGCGCTCGACACGCACGGGCTCGATCTTCACGCCGGCCGAGAAGGTGTTGTCCAGCACGCGGCCGTTCTCGAGGTTCTTGAGTTTCGTGCGAACGAAAGCGGGGCCCTTGCCCGGTTTCACATGCTGGAAATCGACGATCTGAAAGGTCTTGCCGTCCAGCTCGATGCACATGCCGATCTTGATGTCTGCGGTAGTTGCCATAACGTATTGTTTTTGATATTGAATTTCGCGGGGGCGAAGTTAGCAAAAAAAAAGCAATATTCCTATTTTTCTCCGCACCCGCATTCCGGCCGCCGTCCGGAACGCTCAAAGCTCTATCGCCTTGCACGTGAGCCCCATCTGACGAATCTTCTCCAGCGTGCGGGGCAGGGCGTAACGCATGTTGCGGAAAGCCTTCTCGCTGTCGTGGAACACGACGATGGCCCCCGGGGCGAGGTACTTCGTGACGTTCCGCAGGCAGGTCCTCGGCGAGAGTTTGCGGTTGTAGTCGCGCGAAATGATGTCCCACATGACCAGTTTGTAACGCTGCCCCAGCAGACGGGCCTGCGCCGGGGTGATACGCGCATAGGGAGGCCGGAACAGTTCGCTGTGGATCAGATCGTTGGCGAAATCCACATCCTCCGTGTAACGTTCCAGGCTCATGCCCCATCCCTTCTGATGCGAATAGGTGTGGTTGCCCACCTTGTGCCCGGCGTCGAGAATCCGCCGGTAGAGGTCGGGATACATCTCGACGTTCTTGCCCAGCACGAAGAAGGTGGCTTTGGCATCATACTTGTCCAGCGTCGAGAGAATCCACTCCGTGACACCGGGCGTCGGTCCGTCGTCGAAGGTGAGGAAAACCCCCTCCTCGTCGGCGATCTCCCAGATCAGGTCCGGCATCAGACGCCGGATTATTTTCGGTGGCTTCAAACGCATACCGGAGCAAAAATAGGGAAAATCCGCGCCAAATGCGAAAAAATATGGTTATATTTGTGAATAACTTCCCCCGAGAGAGCGGCCGCACGACATTTTCCGGCGTCGGACGCCGTCTCCGCGGGGAGCAATACCGATCGAAATGAAAGCACTCTCCCGCATCATCCTGACCGCGCTCATCGCGGCGACGGCGGCCGGCTGCAAGGCCGTCAATACCCTGACCGATTCGAAAAAGGCGTCGCAGGGCAAGCCCTACGAGCTGATCGTGGTCTGCCCGCAGCAGGAGTGGACGGGCGAGGTGGGCGACACGCTGCGCGCCGTGCTCACGGCCCCGGTTCCCTATCTCAACCAGACCGAACCGCTCTTCGACGTGCTGCGCGTGCAGGAGCGCGGATTCACGGGACTCGTGGCCGACCACCGGAACATCCTCAAGATCCGGATCGACCCCTCGCTCCCGGAAGTGACGACAGGCGTGGAATACGACGTGACGGCCCGGCCGCAGATCGTCCTGACGACGGCGGGTCCCGACGACCGCTCGCTCGTGGAGTACCTCTCGAAGAACCGCGAAAACCTCGTGCACGCCCTCGAACAGGCCGAACGGGACCGTGCCGTGGAGGCCAATTCGAAGTTCTACAACACGGGCATCGACGCCGCCGTGCGCAAGACATTCGGCGTCGGAATCAAAGTCCCGAAGGGCTACGTGCTGGCCAAGCAGGAGGACGACTTCCTCTGGGCGCGCTACGAGTACCCGGCCGCAAGCCAGGGCTTCTTCATCTGCTCCTACCCCTACGAGGGACCCGAATCGCTCGCCCCCGAGGCGCTGCTCGCCGCCCGCAACAAGTACGCGGCCCGGATTCCGGGTCCGTCGGACGGCTCCTGGATGACCACCTCCGAAGTCATCCCCCCGGCCTACAGGATGTTCCGCCTCGAAGGCCGTCTCTGGTGCGAGCTGCGCGGCTTCTGGGACGTGAAGAACGATTTCATGGGAGGTCCGTTCGTCAGCTACACGACTGTGGACACGGCCACGAACCGCGTCTTCACGCTCGACTGCTACGTCTATTCGCCCAAGCTCCACAAACGCAACTTCGTGCGCGGCGTCGAACACCTGCTCTACACCGTGACTTTCCCCGAGACGGAGAAGTAGCGGTCCGGAAAGGCGCAGCGCCCCCTGCGTCCGGAAGGGGCGCCGCCCCGGGCCGTGCGGCGCTCCGGAAGAAACCCCGAAGACCCCCATGCAGCAAATCCTGACATACACGTTCCTCACGCTCTACACGGTCACGATTCTCGGCATCGTGCTGGTCATCATCACCGACAACCGGAATCCGCTGAAGACCCTGCCGTGGATCATCGTACTGCTGCTGGCGCCCGTCGCGGGGCTCGTCTTCTACTTCTTCTTCGGACAGAATCTCTCGAAACAGCGCATCATCTCGCGCCGCACGCGCAAACGGATCACCCTGCAACTGGAGGAGGCCGAACACACCGGCTGTCCCGACCTGCCGGAACAGTACCGTCCGCTGGCGCAGCTGCTCCGGCGCACATGCCACGCCGTGCCGCTCTACGGCAGCCGCATCACCCCCTACACCGACGGCGGAGCGAAGATGGAGGCGCTGCTCGGGGAGATCGCCCGGGCGCACCACCACATCCACCTGCAATACTACATCCTCAGCGACGACGAGACGGGCCGCCGCCTCCGCGACGCGCTCGCCGCGAAGGCCCGCGAGGGAGTCCGCGTGCGGATTCTCTACGACGACGTGGGGTGCAGCGGCGTCAAGAAGGCGTTCTTCCGGGAGATGCGCGAGGCGGGAATCGAGGTCCATGCCTTCCTGCACGTCAAGTTCCCGCGCTTCACGAGCAAGGTCAATTACCGCAACCACCGCAAGATCGTCGTCATCGACGGCCGCACGGGCTTCATCGGCGGCATGAACATCGCCGACCGCTACGTGCGCGGCACGGAGTGGGGTTCATGGCGCGACACCCATTTCCGGATCGAGGGGAGCGGCGTGGCGGGATTGCAGATCGCCTTCCTGAGCGACTGGTCGGCGACCACCAAACGCCATATCGCCGGTCCGGAATACTTCCCCGCGGCGAAACGCTACACGGACGACATCCTGCAAATCGTGGCCGGAGGCCCCTTCGGCAAATGGCGCACGCTGCTCCAGGCCGAAAGCTACGCCGTGGCAAACGCCCGCCGCAGGGTCTGGATCCAGACCCCCTACTACCTCCCCTCGGACGTGCTGAACACCGCGCTGCAAACCGCCGCGCTGGCGGGGACCGACGTGCGGCTGATGCTCCCGGCGCGTTCGGACTCGAAGCTCATCGACCTCGCGTCGCACTCCTACCTCGACGACATGATGCGCGCCGGCGTGAAGATACTCTTCTACGAACCGGGATTCCTGCACTCCAAGCTGCTCATCGCCGACGACGCGCTGACCGTGATCGGCTCGGCGAACATGGATTTCCGCAGCTTCGAGCACAACTTCGAGGTCAATGCCTTCGTCTGCGACGAGGAGTTCACCGCCCGCATGGCCGCGATATTCGACTCCGATGCCGCGAAATGCCACGCCGTGACGCCCGGCGAGTGGTTCCGCCGCCCGCGCCGCCGCCGCTGGGCCGAATCCTTCATGCGCGTCTTCTCGCCGCTCATGTAACCGCCGCAACCTAAAACCGCAACCCGATATGAAACGAATCCTGCTGTTTCTCCTCTCCGCCGCCGCATACGCCTGCACGCAGGCCCCGGCCGCATCGGACTACGCGATCGTCGCCGGACCCGGCATCGCCGACGACCCGCAGTGGAGCGCCGTCGTCGAAGCGCTCCGCGAAAGCCATCCCGGCGCCCGGGTGATCCGTTACCGCGACTCGGTGCGCGAGGCGCTGCCCGCGCTGCGCTGCGCGGCGCCCCGCTACGTGGCCTTCGTGGACCGGCCCGAACGCATCGGGCGCGACTACATCATCGAGCTCAACCGCATGAGCCGCGAGGCGGACCGGGACATCTACGCCGACTACCTCTGGGGCGTCATCACGGGATACGACGCCGAAGCGGCGCTGCGCATGGTGCGCAACGCCCGCGAACCGCTCGTCATCCGGAGCGCCGTAAGCACGCTGCGCGAGGTGGGCAGCGGCAAGTGGTTCGACGCCTTCGCCTATGTGGACGACCGCGACGCGGGCCGCTGCGGCGTGAAACGTCCGGGCGAAGACTCCGTCAGCCACTACCGCACGCGACGGCTGCTGCCCGACGGGCGGCCCGACCTGCTGCGGGAGTTCTGCGACTTCTACGCCCGGCTCGATCCCGATCTCGTCACCACGGCCTCGCACGCCACGGAACGGAACCTCGAAATGCCGTTCTCGGTGGGGAACCTGCGGTGCGCCGACGGAGCGCTCTACGCCGACTTCCCGGAGGGGCGCACGCCGCTGGCCGGGTCGGACAAACGGCGCGTGTTCCTGCCGATCGGGAACTGCCTGATCGGCAACGTGGACAACACGCGCGAGAGCATGGCCGTCGCATGGATGAACAGCGCGAACGCCGCGGCGATGGCCGGCTACGTGGTCCCGACCTGGTACGGCCGCAACGGATGGGGCGGACTGAAATACTGGCTGACGACGCCCGGACGCTACACGCTCGCCGAGGCCTTCTACCTCAACCAGCAGGACATGCTGCACCAGCTCGAGGAGTGGTGTCCCGGATTGGGCGAACGGGCCTTCCCGTTCGGCGAGGAGGGTTTCGCCGAGGAGGATTTCGTCCGGGCCGACAGCGTCGCGGGGCGGAAACTCTCGGCGGACGAGACGGGCTTCTTCTTCGACCGCGACGTGCTGGCGTTCTACGGCGACCCGGCATGGGACGTACGGCTGCGGGAGCTTCCCGCCGAACGCGATTTCACCGTGAGCGAACGGCACGAAAAGGGACAGTGCATCCTGACGGTGACGACCTCCGCCGCATTCGACGCCGAGCGCATGGCGGGCGGCCGGTTCAAGGAGGAGCACGTGGGCAGGCTGCCTTTCAGCTACTTCTTCCCCGAGCGGCTGCCGAATCCCCGCCTCGCGGCCGGACAGGCATGGAACGCCGCCGTGGACGAAAACTTTCTGCTGATTTACGATCCCGGCTTCGAACCGGGAAAGACCTACACGATCCGGCTCGACACCGGCGAGTGACGCCGCGGCGGACAGATACCCCGACGGGCAGAAACCCGGCCGACCCGCCCCGGCCGCGCGATCCGACCCCGCACCGGAGGCGAGAAGCGTGGCGACAGGGGGCCCGACCGGTCTCTCCTGCGGGATCAGATTTCGACGATGCCGTTGCGGATGGCATAGACCACCAGGCTCGCGGTGTTCTTGCAGCCGGTCTTTTCGAGAATATTGGCACGGTGCTTATCGACCGTGCGCTTCGATATGAAGAGTTCGTCGGCGATCTCCTGGTTGGAAAGCCCCCGGCAGACGGCCACCAGAATCTCGCGCTCGCGCGAGGAGAGCTGGTCGTCGGCCGCGTCGTCGCGCGTGCGCATCCGTCCCGTCAGCGACGAAAGCAGTTGCGGCGAGAAGTAGCTTCCGCCGCCCATCACCGTCCCGATGGCCTCCAGCACGTCGCCTATGTCCGAATCCTTCAACAGGAATCCCCGGGCTCCGGCCTCGACCATCCGCGAGTAGTAGCTCTCCTCGCCGAACATCGACAGAGTGATGATCCGCAGCTCCGGCCGCCGGGCCAGCGCCCGCTCGGTCGTCTGCGCGCCGTCGAGCCCCGGCATCGAAAAATCCATGAAGACGATGTCGGCCTCCATCCCCTCCATCATCGCCAGGAACTCTTCGCCGCTGGCCGCCTCGCCTACGACGCGGCAGCCTTCGCAGCGTTCGAGCAGCTCCCGCAGCCCGTTGCGGAAGAGCGAATGGTCGTCCACGAGTATGATTCTGCACTCCATCCCGATTACTCTCTTTTTTTACGCCGGCGCGTCCGCTCCGCGGGTCCGGGAGCTTCCTCCTGCGTGTTGATCCGGATCGCCGTCCGCATCCCCCGGCCTTTGGACGAGGTGATGTCGAACGTGCCGCCGAGCGAATTGATGCGCGACGCGATGTTCGAAAGCCCCATACCGCAGTCCATCATCGCCTGCGGATTGAACCCGCGGCCGTCGTCCGAATAGTCGAGCGCCAGCTCCGGCCCGTTCTGCGAAAGCGAAAGATTGATCGACGAACAGCCCGAATGCTTGAGCGAATTGTTTATCAGCTCGCAGATCACCCGGTAGAGGATCACCTCCACGTCCGTATCGTAACGTTCGGTGCGGAGGTTGGTCGTGAAGCGGATCTTCACGTCGTGCATGGCCGCACTCTTGTCAATGAAATTCCGCACGCCCCGCGCCAGTCCGAAATCGTTGAGCACGTGCGGCGAAAGGTTGTTCGAAATCTCGCGCAGCGAGCGGATCGCCTCCTCGATCACATAGGTCGTATTGTCGATGATCTCGCGCTGCTCGGCGCTGCGCTCGTCGCGCGAAAGGGCCGTCAGCGACATCTTCGCCGAAGAGAGCAGCGGACCCAGCCCGTCGTGCAGCTCCTTCGAGAAACGCGACCGGGCCTTCTCCTCGGTACGCAGCACGGCCGTCAGGATGCGCTTGTTGAGGAGCGTCCGCTGGTGATTCAGGCGGTCGATATACTTGAAGAGCTTGTGCGCGTACATCACCCCGATCGACAGGCAGATCGACACCGTGACGCCCAGGTAGGCGAACCACCAGCGCGGAACGATCTCCACGCCCATATCCATGAGCAACTGCACCAGCCGCTCGATGGTCAGCAGCGAGAAGCCCACGATGAAGAGTATCCACACGGAGTTGTACTTCGTGGCACGCACCAGCCGCAGGGCATAGGCCGTCGCCAGCGTCTGGACGATGATCGAAATGACGAGCAGGATCTTGATGAGCATAACCGCGGTTTTTCACAAAGATAGCGAAAAAATCATTCGAACATCCCGTCGAGCCGCTTCAACTGCCGGTAATCCGTCAGATCGGCCTGCACGGGAACCACCGACACGTAGCCGTGCGCCAGCGCCCACTCGTCGGTGTCGGTCGCTTCGGGCTCGCCATTGACGAATTCGCCCGTGAGCCAGAAGTAGGGGCGGCCCCGCGGATCCTCGCGGCGGAAGAACTCCTCGCGCCAGAAGCCGCGGTTCTGCCGGCAGAGCCGCACGCCGCGCACCTCGCCGGGCCGTCCCTTCGGGACATTGACGTTCAGGCACAGCGGCAGCTCCGCACCGCGGTCCAGCACCGCGCCGACGATCCGCCGGCCGTAGAGCACCGCCGCCTCGAAATCGGCATCGGCGGCATGGTCGTCGAGCGACAGTCCCACGGCCGGACAGCCGTAGAAACTGCCCTCGATGGCCGCGCCCATCGTCCCCGAATAGAGCACATTGACCGCGGAGTTCGAGCCGTGGTTGATACCCGAGAGCACCAGATCGACCCGTTCGTCGCGCAGCAGGCAGTCGAAAGCCATCTTCACGCAATCGACGGGCGTGCCGGAGAAGGCGTAAACCGCCAGTCCCTCCTCCTCGCGGACGCTGCGCAGGTAGAGCGGACTATACATGGTGATGGCCTGGCTCATGCCGCTCTGCGTCGTCTCGGGCGCCACGACCACCACGCGCCCGAAGGTGCGGGCCACCTCGACGGCGGCCTCCATGCCCCGCGAATCGTAACCGTCGTCGTTGGTCACGAGTATCAGTCTCTCTTCCATAGTCTTTTTCGTTCCGTTCCGGCGAAACGGACCCGCGGCCCCGAAAGCGGCGCAAACCGCTCCGCTCCGCGGAATCCCGGCCGGAAATCGCCCGTAAAGATAGCGATAAATCCTCCGACCGAAGCGGAATTCGAGGCAATAGTTGCGCCATTCGGAAAATTCTTCCTATATTTGCAACCCCAACAGGGCGTATATCGACCTCTTTCATTGGGCGCTACGGCGACGGCGGACGATGCGGCGGACGCGCGGGAAGACTTTCCGGAAACGGAAAGCGGACCGGCGGGGATGCGGCGGAGCGGTTCCGCGGGATTACGGACAAGGGGTCCGTATGGTAGTCCGGGCGCAGCGGGAATGTCGGGTGCGAAACTCAAAATTCGTTGCAACAATGAACAAAGACGCAATCATCCGGCTCGTAAACGAGCAGATGTGGCCGAAGACGGACGCCGACGTGCCGTCGTTCAAGGCCGGTGACACGATCACCGTATCCTACAAAATCGTCGAGGGTAACAAGGAGCGCGTGCAGAGTTTCCGCGGCGTGGTTATCCAGATCAAGGGTCAGGGCAAGACCAAGATGTTCACGATCCGCAAGATCTCGAACGGCGTGGGCGTCGAGCGCATCTTCCCGCTTTACTCGCCCCATATCGAGAAGATCGAGGTCAATAAGATCGGTGTGGTCCGCCGCGCCCGCATCTACTACCTGCGCGATCTGACGGGCAAGAAGGCGCGTATCAAGGAGAAGCGCATGACGAGCAGCTCGGAGAAGTAATCCGCATCTGCCCGGAAACGGGAAACGGGACATTCGAAATGAATGTCCCGTTTTTTCGCATCCTCTCCGGCCGCGGCAAGGCGGCCGCACCCGAAAGCTCTGCGCCGAAGAGAACGCCCCCGGAAACGCGCCGCGCGGAAACAGGCGCAGGAAACACCGGAGCAGGAAACGATTCCGCACGGAAATGCCGCGCCCGAAAACCGACGGGGGACGCCGCGCTGCGGCATCCCCCGTTCTGCGTTCCGGAAACGGCCGATCAGTCGGTCACCGGAATATCCTTGTTCACGTTCTTCGAACCCACGAGGGCGTAGAAGAGGATGTAGGCCAGACCCACGATCACGACCCAGTAGCTCGAGAGGTAGCCCGCGAAGTCGGCCACGCCGCCCTGGATCAGCGGAAGGATACCGCCGCCGCAGACCATCACCATGAAGAAGCCCGAACCCATCGAGGTGTATTTGCCGAGGCCTTCGACGGCGAGGTTGAAGATGCCGCCCCACATGACCGAGGTGCAGAGGCCGCAGAGCGTGAGGAACATGACGCCGACGGGAACCTCCACCAGTCCGAAGCCCGTACCGGTGAAGACGGGCATCGAAACCGTCGAGGTGACGGGCGAGAAGATGCCCACCAGCACGAAGAGAATGGCTACCGAAGCCACCACGGAGAGCTGCGACTTGCTCGAGACCTTGCCGCCGATGATGCCGCCGACCAGACGGCCGCACATCATCAGGAACCAGTACGTGCCCACGAGCGAACCCGCGGCCGCGGCCGCCATGCCCGCGCCGTCGGTCGTGGAGGTGAGGAAGAGATTCATGAAGTTGGGAATGCCGACCTCGACGCCCACATAGATGAAGATGGCCACGGCGCCCAGCACGAAGTGACGGAACGAGAGCGCGCTGTGCTTGTCCTTCTTCGCCTCGGCGGCCTTCTCCTCGATGGCATACGGCTCGGGGATCGAGACCATGGAGAGCACGACGAAGGCCACGGCGAAGATACCCATGGCGATGAACAGCGCGGGCGAAGCGTCGCTGATCGTCGCGCGGGCCACGTCGCCCATCAGATAACCGACCAGAATCGGCACGATGGTGGCCGAGATCGAGTTGAGCGAACCGCCGAACTGGATCAACTGGTTACCCCGCTTGCCGCCGCCGCCGAGGGTGTTGAGCATCGGATTGACCACCGTATTGAGCATACACATCGAGAAACCCGAGACGAACGCGCCGACGAGGTAAACCGCGAAGCTGCCGGCCACGCCCGAAAGGTACTGGATACCCACGCCGATAAAACCGACCGCAATGGCCGCCAGCGCCGTTTTCTTGTAGCCGATGCGGTTGAGCATCAGACCCGCCGGAATACCCATGAAGGCGTAGGCGATGAAATTGGCCGCATTACCCAGCTGCGACATCCAGTTCGCCACCGAGAACTGGTTCTTCACGATCACGCCCAGCGGATTGGCGAAGCCCGTGACGAACGAGATCATCGCGAAGAGCGCGAACATCATGATGATAGGTAATGTGTAATTCTTCTTTTGTTCCATAGAGTTGATCTGTTATTTAGGTTAATAATCGTTTGTCCGGATTTGCGGTCATCTGTCGCGTTCGACGATATAGGCGCAGAGGTTCACCAGCGCCGAGCGGTAGTCGGAGTCGTCGTAGTCGGAGAGCATCCCCACGGCCCGCGAGACATAACCCTGCATCACCTCGGCCGCGGCGGAGAGTCCGCCCTCCCGCTCCACCGCAAGGCGCAGGTACTCCACCGCTTCGTCGTCCTCGTGACAACGGGCCAGTCTGTCCAGCAGATCGGCCCGTCTCTCCTCCGACGCGCGGTCGAGCACCGTCAGCAGGGGCAGCGTGATCTTCCCCTCCCGCAGGTCGTTGCAGACGGGTTTGCCCGTCTGCGCCGAGGGGGTATAGTCCAGGATGTCGTCCTGAATCTGGAAGGCCATGCCCACCGCCTCGCCGAAGCGGCGCATCGTCGCCACCTTGTCGCGCGTGGCCCCCACGGCCAGCGCCCCCGCCGACGCGGAGACGCCCAGCAGGCTCGCCGTCTTCTTGTAGATGATGTCGAGGTAGGTCCGGCGGGTCATGCTGCGTTCGGCGGCGCATTCGTCCTGCAACACCTCGCCCTCGCACAGCGCGGCCATCGAGCCGCATACGTGCGTCACCAGATCGAACTGCCCGCTCTGCAGGCCGATATTCATATTTTTAGCCAGGATGTAATCGCCCAGAATCACCGCCTTGTGCGACTGCCAGCGGGCATTGACCGAGGGTTTGCCGCGGCGCGTGTCGGCCTCGTCGATCACGTCGTCGTGGATGAGCGAGGCCACGTGGATCATTTCGACCAGCATCGCCGCCAGCGAGGCGCGCCGTCCGCCCGCCGCACCCTTGACCGGAGCGTTCATCGCCGCCGAAAGCATCACCAGCAGCGGACGGATGCCCTTGCCGCGCGCCGTCAGGGCATAGCGCAGCATGTCGGACAGCAACTCCCCTTCGGCCGTGAACTGCCGTTCGACGAACTCTTCGAACGCAGCCAGCTCGGCCGTCACGGGCCTGCGGATGTCATCGAGTGTAATCATATCCGCAAAGATAGTCATTTTTCGCAATGAGCACACCGCACTCTCGCTATTTTTTCGTACCTTTGGCAATCGGTAAAGAATCGACGGAATGGATTTTTCGAAAGGATTTCTCAAAAGGCTGCTTCCCGCAGCGGCGGCCCTCGCGCTGTTTTTCGTCGTGAGCGCCCTCTATTTCGCCCCGCAGTTCCGGGGCGAAGTGCTGCCGCAGCACGACGTCCTGCAATACGAAGGCATGGCCCGGGACATCACCGACATGCGCGCCTCGACGAGCGAAGACCCGCAGTGGACCGGCGGCATGTTCGGCGGCATGCCGGCCTACCTGATAAACGTCGCCTACCCGGCCCAGCTCGTAAAACGCACCGCAGGCCAGATCGTCAAGGCGATCGACACCCCCGCCGGATTCATCTTCTTCGCCATGACGGCCATGTGGTGCATGCTGCTCATGGCGGGCGTCAACCCTTGGGTGGGCACGGTTCCGGCGCTGGCCTACGGTCTTTCGACCTACTTCCTGCTCATCATCGGCGCCGGGCACGTGACGAAGATGTGGGCGCTGGTTTACGCGCCCCTGATGATGGGCGGCGCATGGGTCGCCCTGCGCGGCAACGTCTGGTGCGGCGCGGCCGTCACGGCCCTCGCCGCATCGCTCGAAATCGGCGCCAACCATCCGCAGATCACCTATTATTTCCTCGTGGCGATGGCCGCATTCTGGGCGAGCGAGGCCGTCGCGGCCTTCCGCGAAGGACGGATGCGGAACTTCGCCCTGCGCACGGCGGCGCTCGCCGCGGCGGGCCTGCTGGCCGCGGGATCGAACTTCGCGCCCCTCTGGTACACGGCCCAGCACTCGAAGGAGACCATCCGCGGCGGCTCGGAGTTGGCCTCCGGGAGCGAAAGCTCCGGCGACGGACTGGCGCTCGACTACGCCACGGCGTGGAGCTACGGCCGCGCGGAGACGCTCAACCTGCTCGTGCCCGACTTCATGGGCCGCGACTCGGGCACGACCCTCCCCGCCGACGGGGAGACGGCCGCCCTGCTCGACGGCTACGGCCTGCGCGGAGCGGCGCAGCAGCTACCCGCCTACTGGGGCACGCAGCCCTATACGGGCGGCCCGACCTACCTGGGCGCTGCGGCGGTGTTCCTGGCCGCACTGGGCATCGCCCTCGCCGGAGGCCGCAACAAATGGTGGATCGTCGCCGTCTGCGCGGTGATGATCCTGCTGGCCTGGGGCCGCAATCTGATGGGTTTCACGGAGCTGGCTTTCCGCATCCTGCCCGGATACGACAAGTTCCGCACCGTCTCGATGACGCTGGTCGTCGTCCAGTGGGCCGTGCCGGTGCTCGGGGCATTGGCCCTCGCACGGCTCTGGAGCGGAGACGTTCCGCGCCGGCGCCTGCTGCGCGCACTGGCCTGGTCGGCGGGCGTCACGGGAGGCGTCTGCCTGCTGCTGGCCGTGGCCGGCGGCTCGCTGTTCGACTTCGGGCGCGCCGAAAGCGCGGAGATGATGACCGAACAGTTCCGCCGCATCTTCGAGGCGAACGACATGCAGGAATACATCTCCCGCGGCACGGACGCCGAATGGGGCGACGCCACCGGCGCGGCGATGGCTGCCGACCGCGCCGCGATGATGCGCTCCGACGCCTGGCGGTCGCTTCTGATGATCCTGCTCGCGGCGGGCGCCGTCGCGCTCTTCGCCCTGCGGCGGATCGGAAAATACGCGCTCACGGCCCTGCTGGCGGTCGTCGTACTGACGGATCTCGTTCCCGTGGACCTGCGGTTCCTCTCCGCGGACAACTTCACCTCGCCCCGCCGCAGGCAAGTGACGCAGACGGACGCCGACAGGACGATCCTGCAAGACCGCGATCCGGGATACCGCGTACTGAACCTCACGGTCAGCCCCTTCAACGACGCCACGACCTCCTATTTCCACCGTTCCGTCGGCGGATACCACGGAGCCAAGCTGGCACGTTATCAGGACCTGATAGACCGCTACCTCTCGCAACTGGACGACGGGGTGCTGGACATGCTCAACACCCGCTATCTGATCGTCCCCGGCAAGGAGGGCGCCCCCGAAGCGCAGCGCCGCACGACGGCTTTCGGGCCGGCATGGTTCGTGGACAGCCTCGTCCGCGCCGCCTCGGCGCAGGAGGAGATCGCCCTGCTGGGCGAGGTGAACCTCCGCACGACGGCCGTCACGTCGTCCGACACGCCCGCCGCGGCGCGCCCGATGCCCACGGGTATCTACGCCTCGGCCCGGATCGACCTCGCGGAGTACCGCCCCAACTACCTCCGCTACGAATACTCGGTACCCGAAGAGGCCCTCGCGATCTTCTCCGAAATCTACTACGACAAGGGCTGGACGGCCTACGTGGACGGCGAGGAGGCTCCCTACTTCCGGGCCGACTACGTGCTGCGGGCCATGCGGCTACCGGCCGGCGAACATACCGTCGAATGGAGGTTCCGCGCCCCGCATTGGGCGGCGGCCGAGGGCGTGACGGGCATCTGCTCGGCGCTCATCCTGCTGGGAGCCGCCGCGACGGCGGGGTATTGCTGGAAACGCCGCAGGAAACGGCCGGAAAGCGGAACCGACGAGGCATGAGGCGTTCCCGGCAGAGGAAAAGGGACCGCCGTCCCGCCGCGAACGGACATCCGGAACGGACCGCACACGCACGAAGAGGGAACGGCAGGAGCGCCGGAAGGGGCGGGTCCCGGCAACACGAATGAAACAAAAGAGGCACGAATCGAAGATGAAAGACGACAAACGACTCAGACGGAAGGTCCGCAACTCCTATATCGTATCGACGGTCAGCATCGCGCTCGTACTGTTCCTGCTGGGTTCGGTGGGGTATCTGATGGTCGCGGCGCTGAAGGTGGCCGACACGTTGCAGGAGAGCATCGCCGTCACCGTGGAGCTGAAGCGGGAGACGACGCCCGAGCGGCGCGACGCGATCGAAAAACGCCTCGCGGCCGAAGACCTCGTGGCCACGATCGCCTACGTTCCCAAAGAGGCGAAACTCGAGGACAAGGAGTTCCGCAAGATGTTCGACAGCGCCTTCGAGGAGATTCTCGAGGAGAACCCGCTGCTCGATTCGTTCGAGCTCACGCTGACCCCTGCGTCGGCCGACAAGGAGCTGCTCGCGGAGTTCATCGCCGCCGCGGAGCGCATCGAGGGGGTGGACAGCGTGTCGTATCCGGCACTCATGGCCGAACGGCTGCACGCCACGGTGGGAAAAATCCGGCTGGTGCTGCTGCTCTTCGGAGGCGCGCTGTTGCTGATCTCGCTCATTCTGGTCAGCAACACGATCCGGCTGGCGATCTATTCGAAACGCTACCTGATCAACACGATGAAACTCGTCGGCGCGACCAAGTGGTTCATCATGCGCCCGTTCCTCGGGAGCAGCGTCACGCAGGGCATCCTCTCCGGAGCCATCGCCTCGGTGCTGTTCGGCGTGGCGGTCTATGGGCTCAACGAAGCCGTGCCCGAACTGCTGACCATCGCCGAAGCGGGCAAGATCGCCCTCATTCTCGGCGCGATGGTTGCAGGGGGCGTACTCATATCGGGGGTCTTCACCTTCGCGGCCCTCAACAAGTTCGTGAACATGAAGTCTAACAAGATATACTTATATTAAATGAAAAAAGAGCGGAAAACGGCCCAGGAGCCTGCCGGGGAGAATCCCCGGATGCCTCTCACGCGCCGCAACTACATCCTGCTGGCGGCCGGGTTCGCCGTCATCGTGCTGGGCTTCGTCCTCATGGCCGGCGGCGGCAGCGACTCGCCCGACGAGTTCGATTACGCCATGTTCTCGTGGCGGCGCATCACGCTGGCGCCGATTCTGGTCATCGGAGGGTTCGTCGTGGAGATCTACGCGATCCTGAAACGCTACGACTGATCCTCCGGCAGCCGGCATTCCCCGGCGCAGCCCGCCGAAACCGCCCGCCGGAGCGCCTTCGGACGGGCCGGCAGGCCCCGGCTCCGGCAGACGCACGCATCCGGGCGACAATCCGTCGGTTCCGGCAGACAACGGACAATAACGAAACAACCACCCAAACCGTTCTATGGATACACTTCAAGCCATCCTGCTCGGCATCGTGCAGGGTATCACGGAATTTTTGCCCGTATCGAGCAGCGGCCACCTGCAAATCGCCAAGGAGCTGCTGGGCGTCGAGCTCGAAGAGAACCTCACGTTCGACGTCGTGCTGCACGCCGCGACGGTGCTCAGTACGATCGTCGTGCTCCGGAGCGAGGTATGGCGCCTGCTCGGAGGGCTCTTCTCGCGCCGGTTCAACGAAGAGCAGGCCTACGTGCTCAAACTCGTCGTGTCGATGATTCCGATCGGTATCGTCGGCTTGCTCCTCAAAGACCAGCTCAACGCCCTGCTCGAAGCCCCCTGTATCCTCGCCGTCGTCGGCGCGATGCTTCTCCTCACGGCCGCGCTGCTCGCCTTCGCCTACTACGCCAAGCCGCGGCAGAAGGAGACGATCTCCTACCGCGACGCCTTCGTCATCGGCCTCGCGCAGGCCTGCGCCGCCATGCCGGGCCTTTCGCGCTCGGGATCGACCATCGCCACGGGCCTGTTGCTGGGCAACAAAAAGACGGCCGTGGCGCAGTTCTCGTTCCTCATGGTGCTGGCCCCGATTCTGGGCGAGACGCTGCTCGAAGCCGCGAGCGGCGAACTGACGGCCGGCGTGGCCGCCGGACCGCTCGTCGCGGGATTCGCCGCGTCGTTCCTCACGGGCTGCCTGGCCTGCCGGTTCATGCTCGAGATCGTCAAGCGGGGCCGCCTGATCTGGTTCGCCGCCTACTGCGCCGCCGCCGGCATCGTCTCCATCGCAAGCTACCTCATCCGATGAAAGAGACGCCCGACCTGCACGGCATCGACTTCGAGGACGGCTATATCGCCGTCGTGGACAAGCCGCTGCGCTGGACCTCGGCCGACGTGGTCCGCAAGATCAAGTTCACGCTGCGCAAACTCGGCTACCGCAGGATCAAGGTGGGGCATGCCGGGACGCTCGATCCGCTGGCCACCGGCATCCTGCTCGTCTGCATCGGCCGCGCCACCAAACTCGCCGACGCCTTGCAGGCCGAGGAGAAGGAGTACACGGCCGACGTGATGCTGGGGGCCACGACCCCGAGCTACGACCTCGAACACCCCGTGGACCGCACCTATCCGTGGGAACACGTCACGCGCGAAGCGGCCGAAGAGGCGCTGCGGTCGCTCACGGGCGAACGGCTGCAAGAGCCGCCCCTCTTCTCGGCCAAGAAAATCGAGGGGACGCGCGCCTACGAGCTGGCCCGCGCCGGCGAGACGACCCGGCTGCGCAAGTCGCTCATCACGATCTACGAAATGAACATCGAGGAGTTCGACCTCCCGCGCATGCGCATCCGCGTGCGGTGCAGCAAGGGAACCTACATCCGCTCGCTGGCCCGCGAAATCGGCGAGGCGCTGCAAAGCGGCGCGCACCTCACGTCGCTGCGCCGGACCCGCAGCGGAGGCTTCACCCTCGAAAACGCCTGGGACCTGGAGGAATTTCTCAAAAAATTGCAAAATATTGAAACAAAATAGCTTTTTCCGCGTATAGGGATTAATCTGTCTTTTGTTCCGACACGTAAAAAAGCGTTCAATATGAAGTTATCGCAGTACGGATACGAATTTTCGCCCGAAATGCTGGCCAAATACCCGGCCGAGAACCGCGACGAATCGCGCCTGATGGTCGTCAATCGGGCCAAGGGGACCATCGAACACCGCATTTTCAAGGACATCATCGACTATTTCGACGAAAAGGACCTCTTCATCTTCAACGACACGAAGGTCTTTCCCGCGCGTCTGTACGGCAACAAGGAGAAGACCGGCGCCGAGATCGAGATCTTCCTGCTGCGCGAGCTGAACCGCGAGCTGCGGCTGTGGGACGTGCTGGTGGACCCGGCGCGCAAGATCCGCATCGGCAACAAGCTCTACTTCGGCGACGACGACCTGCTGGTGGCCGAGGTGATCGACAACACCACCTCGCGCGGCCGCACGCTGCGCTTCCTCTTCGACGGCTCCTACGAGGAGTTCAAGCAGGCGCTCTTCAGCCTGGGCGAGACGCCCCTGCCCAAATGGGTGCGCGAGAAGGTGGAGCCCGAGGACGCGGAGCGTTACCAGACCATCTTCGCCCGCCACGAGGGGGCCGTGGCCGCCCCGACGGCCGGGATGCACTTCTCCAAACACCTGATGAAACGCATGGAGATCAAGGGCATCGACAGGGCCTTCATCACGCTGCACGTGGGGCTGGGCAACTTCCGCACGGTGGACGTCGAGGACCTCTCGAAGCACAAGATGGACTCCGAGCAGTTCTTCGTCACGGACGAGGCCGCCGAGGCGGTCAATGCGGCCAAGCGCGCGGGACACCGGGTCGCGGCCATCGGTACGACGGTCATGCGCACGATCGAGACGGCCGTTTCGACCAACGGCATGATCAAGCCGATGGAGGGATGGACCAACAAGTTCATCTTCGCCCCCTACGACTTCACCGTGGCCGACGCCATGGTGACCAACTTCCACCTGCCCTACTCCACGCAACTGATGATGGTGGCGGCCTTCGGCGGGTACGAAACCGTGATGAACGCCTACAAGGCGGCCCGCGAGGAGGGCTACCGTTTCGGCACTTACGGCGACGCGATGCTTATTCTTTAAGATTTTTTTTGTATCTTTGCGAGTAATGTGAGCGTCCAAATAAAAATTCACGAATCATGGCAAGCAAGATTCTGTACGTGTGTCAGGAGATCACGCCCTATCTTCCCGAAACGGAGAGCTCCCGGCTTTGCCGTGCGCTGACGCAGGCTATGCAGGAACGCGGCAACGAAATCCGCACCTTCATGCCGCGTTACGGCTGCATCAACGAGCGCAGACACCAGCTGCACGAGGTGATCCGCCTCTCGGGCATGAACCTTATCATCGACGACAACGACCACCAGCTCATCATCAAGGTGGCGTCGATTCCCTCCGCCCGCGTACAGATCTATTTCATCGACAACGACGACTACTTCTCGCGCAAGGCCGTGCTGACCGACGCCGAAGGGCGTTATTTTCCGGACAACGACGAACGGGCCATCTTCTTCGCACGCGGCGTACTGGAGACGGTCAAGAAGCTGCGCTGGACTCCCACGGTGGTCCACTGCCACGGCTGGTTCTCGGGTGTCGTGCCCGTTTATCTGAAACACGTCTTCGCCGACGACCCGATCTTCCGCGACGTGAAGATCGTCGTCTCGCTCTGCGACGACGCCTTCCCCGGAGAGCTCGACCCGGCCTTCGCCCAGAAGATCGCCGGCGAGGGCGTCGAGGACAAAAATCTGGAGATTCTCTCCGCTCCGTCATACGAAAACCTCTGCCGCTTCGTTATGGAGTATGCCGACGGCGTGGCGGTGGCGTCCGAAAAGGCCGATCCCGCCGTGTTGGAGATCGCCCGTGCGAGCGGGAAACCGGTGCTCGAATACCAATCGCCCGAGGCTGCGGACTTTTTCGATAATTACAACCGATTCTATGAAGCGATCCAATAAACTCCTCCGCCTGCTGTTCGGCGCGGCATCGGTCCTTTCGGCGGTCACGCTGACGCTCGGAGGCTGCACCTCGGTGGACGACACGCTGGGAGGCAATCTCGTTCCGGACAACCAGCAGATGCGCGCCGGATTCGTCCGGTTCCCGGAGAGCGGCGAGGACAAGGCGAAATACGTCACCACGCGTCTTTTCCAGAGCGACTCGGTCGTCTCGTCGAACCTCTCGTCGGGCTACTTCGGCTCGCAGCTCAACGACACGCTCGGCCTCCGCACGGCGGGATTCCTGACGCAGATGATCAACCTCTCCGAAATCAAGGAGGGGTATTTCGGATACAAACCGATCTTCGACTCGGCGCAACTGCTCATCTCCATCGCCTCCTACGGCAGGGATACGCTGACCGAACAGCGGTTCGCGGTCTATGAGGTAAAAAGCAACAAGTATATCACCGACAAGCCGACAGCCGCCGGAAAATCGGAGCGCGACACGACCTTCTACCTCAACTTCGACCCGGTGAAGGAGGGGGTGATCGACGAAACCGAGGGGCCGCTGTTCTACTTCACGCTCGGCGGCGAGGACAAAGGCCCCGCCACCACGGCCGTCACGCTGGAGCCCACCGAATCGGGCCGGGAATACATCCAACGGCTGATGTTGCAGCAGGGAGATTACAAGGACGACTACTCGATATACAGCATCGACAGTCTCGAACAGTGGGTCGAGGAGTTCCGGGGCTTCTACATCTGTCCCGATCCCGCCATGCCGCTGACCGCCGACCGGGGCGAAGGGACGATCTTCGGCACGACGCTCGAGTCGTCGGGATTCGCCGTTTACGGACGTAACCGCGTCGAGGCGGACCCCACGCTCATCCAGGATACGCTCCAGATGCTCTACTATTTCTACGAAGGTTCGGTCGATCACGGCAACGTTTCGGTCAATACGGCCTACCACGACTATTCGCAGGCGAAGGAGGCGCTGTTCGAAATCGCCGACGCCCGCGAACCGGCAGCCGGAGAGGCCGACGAACGCCCGGAGACGGCTCGCGTACGCGTGGAGGGCTTCGGCGGCGTGGTGAGCGACATCACCTTCACCGAAGCGTTCTTCGAGGCGCTGGAACGGGAGATCGAGAAAGCGAACGAAGCGGAAGGCAAGGATTTCAGGACGCTGGCATTCAGTCAGGTGACCATGTCTGTCTATTTCAACGACGGCGCCTACGACTGGCAGGAGATTGTCCCGGGAGACGGCTCGGGTCCCGACATCGTGCGGCTGACCGACGAAATGACGGCCGCCCCCTCCCGGCTGGGCCTCTACACGAATTACAAGACGCGGACCCCGATTGCGGACTACAACTACACCTACGAGTCGCAGTACAACACGACGCTCGACTACGGCGGATACGTGAACCGCAGCCAGGGATGCTACAAGATGAATATCACGGCCTACGCCCAGGCGCTCTGGAACAGTTACATGAAGGAGAAGCAGGCCGCCGCGGCCGAGGGGCGTGCGGTGGACCTCTCGAAGGTGCAGAACCGCACGATCTACCTCGCCCCGGAGGCGGGAGGTTTCTACACCACGGCCTTCGGCATCCTGCAGGGCATGGCGACCGACGGCGGCGAAAACAACGCTCCGATCCGGCTCGAACTGGCGTACAACATGATCAAATAAACCGAAGAGAAACCCTTGTGCGGAACCTAAGTGTTGAAGATGCTTAGGTTTTCGCATTTCTGAAAAAGCCATCAAAACAACGTAATGCAGGACAATTTAGTCATCGTAGAGTCCCCTGCCAAGGCCAAGACCATCGAGAAGTTCCTCGGCAAGGACTATATCGTAAAATCGAGCTTCGGACACATCCGCGACCTCTCGAAGAAGGACCTCGGAATCAATATCGACGACGGCTTCAAGCCCGTCTACGAGATTCCGGGCGACAAGAAGAAGGTCGTGGACGAGCTCGCGAAACTCGCGAAGACGAAGACCGTGTGGCTCGCTTCCGATGAAGACCGCGAAGGAGAGGCCATCGCATGGCACCTGACCGAAGTGTTGGGGCTCCCGGTCGATCGGACGAAACGCATCGTCTTCCACGAAATCACCAAGCGGGCGATCCTCGAAGCCATCGAGAAACCCCGCACGGTCAATATGGACTTGGTGAACGCCCAGCAGGCGCGCCGCATCCTCGACCGGCTGGTGGGCTTCGAGCTCTCGCCCGTGCTGTGGAAAAAGGTGCGGCCGGCGCTGTCGGCGGGCCGTGTGCAGTCGGTCGCCGTGCGGCTGATCGTCGAACGCGAGCGCGAGATCATCGCTTTCCGTTCGACTCCCTATTTCCGCGTCGTGGCGCAGTTCTACCCCGCCGGAGATGCGGACAGGACGCTCTTCAAGGCCGAGCTGTCCTCGCGCTTCGAGACGGCCGCCGAGGCCGAAGCGTTCCTCCGCGGCTCGGCCGGCGCCGAGTTCACGGTGTCGAAAGCCGAGGAGAAGCCCGCACAGCGTTATCCCGCGCCGCCCTTCACGACCTCGACGCTCCAGCAGGAGGCGGGCCGCAAGCTGGGCATGTCGGTCTCGCAAACCATGTCCGTGGCGCAGCACCTCTACGAACAGGGTCTGATCACCTACATGCGTACCGACTCGGTGAACCTCTCGCAGCAGGCGCTCGCGCAGTGCAAGGAGGAGATCACGAAACTCTACGGCGAGAAATACTCGTCGTGGCACAACTACAAGACCAAGACCAAGGGCGCGCAGGAGGCCCACGAGGCCATCCGCCCGTCGTACATCGACCGCCAGACGATCGAAGGTACGCCGGCCGAGAAGAAACTCTACGACCTGATCTGGAAACGCACGGTCGCCTCGCAGATGGTCTGCGCCGAGCTCGACCGCACGACCATCACCATCGACATCAGCGGTTCGGAGCACCAGTTCGTCGCCCAGGGCGAGGTCATCCGCTTCGACGGATTCCTGCGCCTCTATTCCGAATCCACGGACGACGACCAGGCCGCCGAGAGCGGCGAGGGGCTGCTCCCGAAACTCACGGCCGGCGACCGCGTGACGCCGGCGCAGATCACCGCGACGGAGCGCTTCACGCAGGCTCCGCCCCGATACAGCGAAGCGTCGCTGGTCAAGCAGATGGAGGCGCTCGGCATCGGCCGCCCCTCGACCTACGCCCCGACGATCACGACGATCATCAACCGCGGCTATGTCGTCCGCCAGAGCAAGGAGGGCTCGAAACGCAGCTATACGCAGATGACGCTCACGGGAGACAAACTCGCGACGAAGACCCTCACGGAGAGCTTCGGCAAGGAGAAGAACCGCCTCTCGCCGACCGACATCGGCATGGTGGTGAACGACTACCTCGAGGCGCAGTTCGGCCCGATCATCGACTACAACTTCACGGCAAACGTCGAGAAGGAGTTCGACCGCATCGCCGAAGGCGACATCACGTGGGAGAAGATGATCGGCAACTTCTACGGACCGTTTCACAAAATGGTGGACTCGGCGATCGCCATGCAGCCCGCCCGGACGCGCGAAGTGCGCATCCTGGGCAACGACCCCGCGACGGGACATGTCGTGAAGGCCCGCATCGGACGCTACGGCCCGATGGTCGAGATCGAGGGCGCCGAAGGCGAGAAGGGCCGCTTCGCCTCGCTCAGGAAGGGGCAGCTCATCGAGTCGATCACCCTGGACGAGGCGCTCGAACTCTTCGCCCTGCCGCGCGACCTGGGACTGCTCGACGGCGAGAAGCTCATCGTGGGACTGGGCAAGTACGGACCCTACGTCCGCTACGGAAAGTCGTTCGCCTCGCTGGCGCGGACCGACGACCCCTACACGATCACCTACGAGCGGGCCGTGGAGCTTGTCCGGGAGCACAAGGCGGCCGCCGCTGCGGCCCATACGCCGCTCCGGACCTTCCCCGAAGACCCCGACATGCTCGTCAAGAACGGCCGCTACGGCGCCTATATCGCCTACAAGGGCAAGAACTACCGCCTGCCGCGGGGAACCAAGCCCGAAACCCTGACGCTGGACGACTGTCTGAAGATCGTTTCGGAGTCGAAGAAATGATTCGCAGAACCACAACGACACAAAACCCCAATACGCTATGAAAAACTTGCTGCTTTCCGCACTCGCAGTCTGCCTCGCCTGCACGGCCACGGCGCAGACCGCCGATCAGAACGACTCCGCGTCGGGTTACGAATTCACCGACGTGAAGCTCATCCCGACCACGCCCGTCAAGGACCAGAGCCGCAGCGGCACCTGCTGGTGCTTCTCGACCCTGTCGTTCCTCGAGAGCGAAATCCTCAAGGCCGGAGGCCCCGAGATGCACCTCTCGGAAATGTGGATCGTCCGCCACTCGTTCATGGACAAGGCCGAGAAGTACATCCGCCTGCACGGAGAGCTGAACTTCGCCGAGGGAGGCGCTTCGCACGACGTGACGGAGGGCATCAAGGCCCACGGCATCGTTCCCTTCGAGGTCTATCCGGGCCTGAACTACGGAACCGAGAAACCCGATTTCCACGAGCTGTCGGTCGTGCTCAAAGCCTACCTCGACGGCGTGCTCAAGGCCGCGGAGAGCGGCAAGCCCCTCTCGACGGCCTGGAAACGCGGCTTCAACGCCCTCCTCGACGAGTACTTCGGCCCGATGCCCGAAACGTTCACCTACGAGGGCAAGGAGTACACGCCCGAATCGTTCGCCGCATCGCTGCCGATCGACATGGAAAACTACGTGGACCTCTCGTCGTTCACGCACCATCCCTTCTACACGCGCTTCATCATCGAGGTTCCCGACAACTGGATGTGGGGCACGGTTTACAACCTGCCGCTCGAGGAGATGATGGCCACGATCGACCACGCGCTGGCCAACGGCTACACCGTATCGTGGGGCACGGACGTCAGCGAGAAGGGCTTCAGCCGCACGAAGGCCATCGGCGTCATTCCCGAAGCCGACACCGAGAGCATGAGCGGCACGGAAGCCGAACGCTGGGGCAAGCTCACCGACAAGGAAAAGGAGAAGGCGCTCTACTCCTTCGACAAGCCCGGCAAGGAGCGCACGATCACGCAGGAGATGCGTCAGACGGCGTTCGACAACTTCGAGACCACCGATGACCACGGCATGCTCATCATGGGCATCGCCGAGGACCAGAACGGCACACCCTACTACAAGGTGCAGAACTCGTGGAACACCGTGCCTCCCTACGACGGATTCTGGTACTTCTCGAAACCCTTCGTGGCCTACAAAACCACCTCGATCATGGTGAACAAGAACGCCATTCCGAAGGAGATCGCCAAAAAGCTGGGCCTGAAATAGGCCTCGCCGCAACGGCGCAGACACGACGCGGCCCGCTCTCCGGAGAGCGGGCCGCGCGCATGATTGCGTATAGGAGAAAAGGGCCGCCGGCCGGTCACTCCCCGATCTCGACGCCCAGCAGGCGCACCAGCCCGACGGCCTGCTCGGGGCTGACCCGCAATCCCTTCAGCTCGGGCGAAACGACCTCGCGGAGCCGGATGCCCCGAATGTCGGAATCGGCGAAGGAGATCCCCGCGAGGCGCGTTCCCGAAAAGTCGGCCGTCACCAGCCCGCACTGCGAAAACACGACCCGCTCGAAGCGGCATCCGTCGAAGAAACCGCCCCGAAGCTGCGCCCCGGCGAAGCGGACGCTCCGCAGCCGCGAACGGGAGAAATTGACGAATTCGCCCTTGCAGTGCCCGAACACGACGTGTTGCAGCGTCGTCTCCGCGAATCCGGCCCCGGCGATCTTGCACTCCTCGAACCGCACACGGAAAAAACTCGCGCCCTGCAAGTCGGCCACCGACAGGTCGCAGTTCCGGAAGAGGACGTCCGTGAAACGGGAGCCGCGGAACACCGCACCTCCCAGCCGGCATCCCGAGAAACGGCATCCCTGCACGGAGAGACGGCTGCAATCCTCCGACGGCAGCGCGACGCCGCGGAACGAAAGGCCCTCGATCTCACCTTCCGGTACGAACACGGCCGGACCGGCCGGCGCTCCGGATTCGGGAGGCAGCCGCGGAGGGGCGATCGCCGGAGATGCGGATTGTTCCATACGTCCGCAAAGATAGGGAATTTTCCGGAAGATCGTCCGGGAAACGGGAACGGCCGACGGAGGTTTTTGCCGGATAGGAAATAATTGCTACCTTTGTTTGGAATATGCACGTGACATTTCTGATAAAGAGCGCGTTGCTGCTCTCGACGCTGCTCGTCTGCGTCATCCGCCCCGCCGCGGCGCAGACGGCCGAATGCCCGACGGCACGCCCCTCGGTCCGGACCGCGCCGGACCGAATCGGAGAGGTCCGCGCATATCCCGCCGCCGCACCCGCGGACACCCTCCGCAGCGACACCGCGGCGAAACGGCCCGGACTGATCCGCCGCATCATCGACTATTACAGCCGTTCGAACGTGGACCGCACCTTCGAAAAGAAGATCGACTGGAGCATCGCGCCGGGCCCCAACTACTCCTCCGACGTCGGCTTCGGGATCGGATTTCTGCTCGCCGGACTCTACCGCCTCGACCGCACGGATTCGGTCACCGCACCCTCGAACGTCTCCATCTACGGCAACTTCACGACCCAGAAGTTCGTGCTGCTGCGCTTCTCCGGCGACAACCTCTTCAACCACAACCGTCAACGGCTGAGCTATTCGGGGGCCTTCGTCTATTTCCCGGGAGCCTTCTACGGCATCGGCTACGAAGCCGGAAAGGAGGGTTACGCCCAGGACCTCACCACGACGATGGGCACTGTCAACGTCTCCTACTGCACGTCGCTCGCCGGACGTTTCTACGTCGGCGTGAGCGGCGGCCTCAACTACACGGGCGCCGCCTATCGGAGCAGCGGCATGACGGAATACCTCGAAGGCATCCGGGACGGCCGGTACGAAAAACCCGGCGGGCAACGGGGCGAACTCTACGACCTCTGGCTCGAAGGGCGCTACCTGCCCGAAAAGCAGGATCCTTTCTCGAACTACATCGCCGCAACGGGCGACCGCCCCAACGCCCTCAACGCCCATGTCGGTATCTTCGCGCAGTACGATACGCGCGACGTGACGTTCAACGCCTCGAAAGGCGTCTTCGTCAAGGCCGAAGCCAAATGGTATCCGGAGTGGCTGGGCAACACGCGCCGCACGTTCGGCCGCTTCACCCTGACGTTCGATTTCTACCAGCGGCTCTGGAAAGGAGCCGTACTGGCCTGCGACCTCTATGCCGACGCCACGGCGGGAACCCCTTCGTGGCACATGTACGCCAAGATGGGCGGCATGGAACGCATGCGCGGCTACTACGAGGGGCGCTACCGCGACAAGCGGCTCGTGGAGGCGCAGGCGGAACTGCGACAGAAGATTTACCGCCGCCACGGCGTCGTGGCCTGGATCGGCGGCGGACAGGTATGGGGCACGAACCGCTTCCGCTGGAGCAACACGCTTTGCAGCTTCGGCTGCGGTTACCGTTTCGAATTCAAGAATCGCATGAATATCCGCCTCGACTACGGCTGGGGCAACTACGGCAACCCGAATCTGCCGTGGGACCGGAAACGCTCTTCGGCCTTCCTCTTCACGGCTTCGGAGGCATTCTAATACCGGAAGACGAGGAGATACCCCGCCGCTCGCAGCACGGAGAGCGTCACCGGCGCGCCGCCGCAAACGGAACCCGTCACCTTCCCCGCCGCACCGTCCGCCGTGCCGACAGGCTCTTCGCCCGGAACGCCGGTCCCTGCGGACGCCGCCGTCACTCCGACACCGGAACTTACCCCCGGCAGCGGATCGAACCCCTCGCCGAGGTCCGCCTCCAGCAGCCGCAGGTCGCGCAGCAGGTCCAGCTCCCTCCGCCCCGCATATTTGTAGAGCGCCTCCTTGGCGCACCATGCCACGGCGGGCCACAGGGCGGATTCCGAAAGCCGCCGTTCGCAAGGGGTTATGTACCGTGCGATCACGCGGCCGAAGTTCCGCGTCTCGGATTCGATGTCCACGGCGCACGGTCCCTCCGACAGCACGACCGCCACCCGGCCCGGGCAGTGCGAGACGGAAATCCGTTCGGCGCGCCCCGGCAGACAGGGTGCGCCGTTCGCATCGTAGGCGATCCGCACGTCGCGCCCCAGCTCGCGCCGCACGGCGGCTCGCCACGTCAGGAATTCCGCACGGCGAACCGCCGAACCGAACCCGGCAGCCGTCGCGAGCTCCTCACCGGTCACCCAGGGCGTCGCCTCGGCCTCCGTCATCGGGGCGAGCGTCAGCAATCGTTTCATAACAGATCGACCCGGATTTTGTCGATGCGGTGTCCTTCCGTCTCCTGTACCGTGAACCGGATGTCGTGCGCCGTGAAGACGTCGCCCTTGCGCGGGAAGTCGCGCTTGAGTTCGAGCATCAGCCCCGCCAGCGTCTCCGCCTCGCCCCTCACGTCGGCGAAGGCGTCCTCTCCGAGCTCGAGGATCCGTTCGAAATCTCCCAAGTGGGTCTTGCCCTCGAAAAGATAGCTCCGGGCGTCGAGGCGCGTATAGAAGCACTCGTCGTTGTCACTCTCGTCGGAAATCTCGCCCACGATCTCCTCGATGATGTCCTCCAGCGACACCAGCCCCAGCGTCGAGCCGTATTCGTCCACGACGACGGCCATGTGGATCTTGTTCGTCTGGAAATCGGCCAGCAGGTCGTTGATCTTCTTGTGCTCGGGGACGAAAAAGGGCTTGCGGATGAGCTGCTGCCAGGCGAAATCCCGGTCGTTGTTGATATAGGGCAGCAGGTCCTTCACGTAGAGCGTACCGCGGATGTTGTCCATGTCCTCCTCATAGACCGGAATGCGCGAGAAGCCCGATTCGATGATCGTGCGCTTGACCGTTTCGTAGTCGTCCTTGATATCGAGTGCCGTCATATCCACGCGGGGCTTCATGATCTCCTGCACCTCGGTATTGACGAAGCTGACGATGCCCGAAAGCATCACGTGCTCCTCGCGGCAGGAACTCTGCGTCATGTCCACGGCATCGGCCAGTTCGTCGAGCGAAATTTCGCTCCGGTGCGCCGCTTTCTCGCTGATGCGGCTGCTGGCATGGACCAGCGCATACGACAGCGGGTAGAAAATCCGCCGCAGTGCCAGCAGAGGCCGCGCCACGGCCGAGGCGAACCCCACCGGAACGGTCTGCGCCAGGACCTTGGGCAGGATCTCGCCGAAGAGCAGCAGCAGGAAGGTCACCAGCACGGTCTTGAACAGGAACTCGAAACGCAGGAAGGTGAACAGCGAGTCGATGATGCCCGACGTGAGGATGACGATGCAGACATTCACCAGGTTGTTCACCACCAGAATCGTCGCCAGCAGCATGTCCACGTCCGTCAGCAGGCGCAGCACGGCCCCCGCCGATGCACTCCGGCTCGCCTTGAGACGGTTCACGTCATTGTGCGACAGCGAAAAAAACGACGTTTCGGCCCCCGACACGAGCGCCGAAACACACAACAGGAAAAGCGTCACCGCGCAAAGCGCGGCAATGCGGGGTTCGAACCCGTTGAATACGATCCAGGAACCGGTCTCTTCCAAACTTTCCGACGATTAGTTAATCGAACAGCGAGCCGCCCTTCGGCTCCTCCTTCGACGTTCCGGCCGCCTCGTCCCGGAGCACCTCCTTGCGGCCGCCCGAGGTCTGCACGACGAACGCCGAGTTGCGCGTCTGGTAGGCGGGCTTGGCCAGCAGCGCCTCGATATTGCTGTAACGTGTCGGTTTGGCGCCGAGCACGACCTGTTCGGGCTGGCGCGGAGCGGGTTTGGGCGCGGCGGGTTTGATCGGCTCCAGCACCGGAGCCGTCGGTTCGGCCGCAGGCTGCTCGGCATTGCGCGCCGCAGGCACGATCGGATGCATTCCGTGCTGCTCCTCGTCGCCCTCGAAGCCCGTGGCCACCACCACCAGTTCGATGGCGTTGCCCAGTTGCGGCTTCTCGCTCGTACCCCAGATGATGTTGGCGTTGTGGATCACGCCGCGGTCGTCCTGCACGCTGGCATGGGCCTGGATGTATTCGAGAATGCGCACGACCTCTTCGTACATGAGCGCATCGGCGTCCGAGACGGATATGTTCAGCAGGATGTTCTTCGCCCCCGAAATGAGGTTGTGGTCCAGCAGCGGCGAGCGCAGCGACGCCTCGGCCACCGCCTCGGCGCGGTTGTCGCCTTCGGCCACGGCCACGGCCATATGGGCGCGGCCGCTGTCGCGCATCACCTTCGAGACGTCGGCGAAATCGACGTTCACCAGATCGCTCTCCACGGTGATGATCTCGGCGATGCCCTTCGCCGCCGAAGCCAGGATGTCGTCGGCCTTGCCGAAGGCCTGCTTGAGCGAGAGGCGCCCGTAGATCTCGAGAATGTTCTCGTTGTTGATGATGAGCAGCGAATCGACGTTCTGCCGCAACTCCTCGATGCCGCGGAACGCCTGCTCGTAACGGATCTTGCCCTCGACGGCCAGCGGCGAGGTGACGATGGCCACCGTCAGCAGTCCCATCTCCCGGGCCAGTTTGGCGATGACGGGCGAAGCGCCCGTACCCGTGCCGCCGCCCATGCCGGCCGTGATGAAGATCATCTTCGTACCGACCTCCTCGAGCTGCTGGCGGATTTCGGGCAACGTCTCGACCGCGGCGCGGCGCCCGTTCTCGGGATCGTTGCCCGCGCCGAGCCCCTCGGCCCCGAGGCGGATTTTCCGCTCCACGGGGCTTTTGTCCAACGCCTGCTGGTCCGTGTTGCAGACCATGAAGGTCACGCCCCGGATGCCGAGGTTCCACATGTGGTTCACGGCGTTGCCTCCGGCCCCGCCGACTCCGACCACCGTGATAATCGACCCGTCCGTACGCGGAGCCTTGATTTCCGACATCAATTCGTCTGTCATATCGTATTTCCTAATTATCCAAACAACTTAAATTACCCTTTTTCTCCCGCAGGTAAGCGGGTTTCCGCGGCGTTTACAAATCCGGCCCTCCCCCAAACCCCTCTCCTCGGAGGGAACTTGCCGCAACGCAGCCGGGGATTCAGCCGGGATTTCGACCGGAATGCAGACGAACGGATCCGCCCTAAATCTCCTCGTCCTCGGCCGCCGAGAAACTCTTGTTGATCTTGTCGAACGTCTTCTGGAAGATCGAGCCCCAGTCGCGCTTGCGCCGGGGCGCTTCGGACGCCGGACGCTCCCCCGACCGCTCCCGCTGCCCGGCGGTCTCCTCCTCCGGAGCCGGTTCGGCCGCAGCGGCAGCCGGCGCCTCTTCCTGATGCGGACGGGGCGGCACATGCCGGAACCCGGGCGCGGGCTGCGGCGGCTGTGCGGGAGCGAACGGGCGCCGCGGTTCGGCGGCAGCAGACGCGTCCGCCGGCGACTGCGGCCGCTCGGCGAAGGCGCAACCGCCCTGTTCGGCCCCCCGGAGCAGAATGCCCGCGGCCGTCGAGAAGGCAGGATCGGCGATCCGGGCCTGCGACTCCTCCGAAATCCCCGCCTCGGGAAGCGCCACGCGCACGTCCATCTTCGTCACGCGGCGGAACAGCTCGTCGAGGTCTTTCAGACGGGCCGAACCGCCCGTCAGGACGATGCCGTAGGCGAGTTTCCCGTCGTAGCCCGAATCGCGGATCTCCTGCAGGACGAACTCCGCGATGTCCGTGGCGCGGGCCTCGATGACCGTGGCCAGGTTGCGCAGCAGGATGTCCTTCGCCTCGCGGGCCGTGCGGCCGTTCACCCGGATGAGTTTCTCGTCCGAGGCCAGTTCGGCGACGGCCGAACCGTACTTCTGTTTCAGGCTTTCGACGTGTTTCTCGGGAACGCTCATCGTCCGGATGTCGCGGTTGATGGCCGACGCCCCCATCGGGATCGAGGCGATGTAACGCACCACGTTGCGGTAATAGACCGCCACGTCCGTCACGCCCGCGCCGATGTCCACCACGGCCGCGCCCTCCTCCTTCTCATCGGGCAGCAGCACCGCCTCGGACGAGGCCAGCGCCCCCGGAACGACTCCCAGCATTTTGATCCCCAACCGCTTGAGCGCCATTTCGAGCCGCTGGATCGGCGTGCGCAGGCAGAGGATGAAGTTGAACGTCGAGGAGAGCTTCTTGCCGAACGACCCCACCGGGTTCCGCACTTCCTGACTGTCATCGACCATGTAGTTCTGGGGCACGCGCTCCATGATGGTCTCGTCGTCGGGCGCCTGCACGTTGCGCATCCTGTCGAACAGCGCATCGACGTCCTTCCGATTGACGCCGTTCTGCGGATCGTAAACGAAGACGTGGTCCGTATGGCGGGCGCAGCGGACGAAATCGCCCGAGATGCCGGCATACGCCTCCGTGATGCGTATGCCCAGTTGCTCCTGGACCTCCTCCACCGCCTCGCGGATGGCCCGGCTCACCAGCTCGATATTCTCGATCTTGCCGGCATGGACCCCTTCGACGGGTTTCGAGACGACGCAGGCCACGTCGAGCGTCCCTTCGGCCCCTTTCGAGCCGACCGCCACGACGACCGACGAAGAGCCCAGATCGACGGCTACGGTATAATTTTTTCTTTCCACGGTACAAATTTATTTCTTGCAAACCACCTGATTCCTGTATCTGACGTCGATCGTCCGGTACTCGTCCCAACCGATCGACGAAAGGCCGCTGCGGTAGAACCGCAACAGTTTGTCGAACTTCCCCCCGATGTCGTCCAACCGGCCGAAGAGGATCGTGAAACGGCCGCTCCGGGGCGTAAGCTCCACCTCCAATGCGCCGCTGGGGGTCGTCCGAGCCGCGATCTGCACCACTTCCGACCTCCAGAAACCGTCGTCCTCGACGATTTTCACAAAGGTAAGGAGTTTCATGAAATCTTCGTAGCTTTTTTCCAATTTTTTTTGCGCCCGCCGCTCGGCCTCCTGCTGCGCGGCGATCCCCTCGATCCGCTCGCGGATCACCCGGCTCCGGTAGCGGTAATCGCGCCGCAGCCGCGCCTTCTTCTCCCGCAGCTCCCTGACGCGGGCGTCGAACTCCCCGGAGCTCTCCAGCCGCCACCAGCGCCGCTTGATCCGCATCCGGCGGAGCGCGGCGATGTCGCGGTCGTTCTCGATCTCGCGGCGGTAATAAGGATATTTCTCCCGCTCCAGTTGTTCGATGCGCCGTTCGATCTCCTGCAGCCGCTCGTCGATATGCCGCCTCACGTCGCCCGTGTAGGAGGCCGGGAAGGGCGGCCGGTACGGTCCGGTCACCACCGGCACGTAGAGCGACGAGGCGCGCGGCGCGGCGAACACGTACCCCTCGGAGGTGACGTAGGCGTTCATGCCGTCGGTCAGCAGCCGCAGGAGCGGCTTGCGCTGGCTGATCCCGATATGCAGCACCGCACCGTAATCGACATAGGCCACCGCCTCGTCCACGAAACCGTTGCGGGCGATCAGCGTCTCGATCCCCGACAGGTCCACCTCATCAACAGCCGTGCCGATCGTAGGAATCCCGCTGTCCGAAATCCAGCCGCGGACCATCGCCGCCGACACCAGATGCCCCTGCGAGGTGCTGTCCACCACCTCGATCTCCATGCGGGCGACCGTCCGGGCCTTCCGCGCACGGCGCGCCGCAGCGGCCGCCCAGAGCATGTATCCGGCGACCGCCGCCCAGAGCAGCGTCAGCAACGCGTATTTGAGAGTCCGGTTCAATGTCCGTTGTTCCGTTCGCTTCCATTCATCCGCCCGGGACGCCGCCTCAGCTCTTCGCCCGCAGCCGTTCGGCCAGCGCCCCGCAGCAGGCGTCGATATTGCCCGCGCCGAACGAGATCACCACGTCGGTCGGCATGGCGGCCACCTCGTCGGCCAGCCGTCCGCGCTCCACGATGCGGCAGGGGACGGTCACCAACCCGGCGATCAGCTCCGACGAGACCCCTTCGATCGGCTCCTCGCGCGCCGGGTAGATCGGCAGCAGCACGACCTCGTCGGCATGCGACAGCGCCTCGGCGAACTCCACGTAAAGATCGCGCGTGCGGGTGTAGAGGTGGGGCTGGAACAGCGCCGTGATGCGCCGCCCGGGGAACATCCGCCGGACGGAGGCGAGCGTCGCCGCCAGTTCGCGCGGGTGGTGCGCATAGTCGTCCATGTAAACCTGCTTCGGCGTATTGACGTAGAACTCGAACCGCCGCTTCACGCCCGAGAACGAGGCCAGCGCCCCGCGCAGGGCGTCGGCGTCCGGCTCCGCGCCCTCCGCCTTCGCGGCACACCACACCGAGGCCACGGCCGCCACCGAATTTTCGATATTGACCCACCCCGGAACGCCCAGCGTGCACCCCTCGATCACACCCGACGGCGTGACCACGTCGTAGCGGTAGTGCCCCCCTTCGAGCAGCCGCACGCCGCGGGCGTAGAAGTCGCACGGCTCGTCGTAGGAGTAGCGGTAAACCGCGATACCGGGGTTGTCCGCCACGATCTCCACCCCCTGCTTGAGAATCAGCGCGCCGCCCGGCCGGATCTGCCGCACGAACTGCGCGAAGGCCTCCTTGAGGGCCTCGTGCGTCCCGTAGATGTCGAGGTGGTCCGCATCGGCCGAGGTCACCACGGCCACGTCGGGATGCAGCCGCAGGAACGAACGGTCGAACTCGTCGGCCTCGACCGCCAGCCGCGGTCCGTCGCCCAGCACGAGGTTGCCGCCGAAATTCTTCGAAATGCCCCCGAGGAAGGCCGAACCGCCGCCCGTCAGCGCACGGTTGAGCCACGCCACGAGCGTCGAAGTGGTCGTCTTGCCGTGCGTCCCGGCCACCGCCATCACGTATTTCCCTTCGGAGAGGTGTCCGAGCATCTGCGACCGCTTCTCGATGGAAAAGCCCCCGTCGCGGAAGTAGCGGAACTCGCCCAGGTCGTCGGGCACGGCCGGCGTATAGACCACCATCGTGGCCGCCGGATCGCGGAACGGCCCGGGAATCCGCCGCACGTCGTCTTCATAGTGGATCGCCGCCCCTTCGGCCTCCAGTTCTCCGGTCAGCAGGGACGGCGTGCGGTCGTAGCCCGCCACCCGTTTGCCCTCGCGGAGGAAATAGCGGGCCAGGGCGCTCATGCCGATTCCCCCGATCCCGAGAAAATAGATATTGTCGAACTTCATAACTTCGCTCTGTCGTTTGCATTCGTCTTCTTCGCGGCCGCCGCACAGGCGTACCGCCCCGGGTCCGCAGCCGTCAGGCCATCGCCCGCACGATCTCGTCCACGATCCGCTCCGCGGCGTCGGGACGGGCCAGCGCCTCCAGACGGCGGCTCATCTCCGCCAGCGCCTCCCGGTCGGCGAGCAGCTCCAGCGCCCGCGGCATGGCCCGCGTCCGGCACTCCGCATCGGGAATCACCACGGCCGCCCCCCTGCGCTCCAGCGCCCGGGCGTTCTTCGTCTGGTGGTCCTCCGCCACGTTGGGCGAGGGGACGAAAACGACGGGCTTCGCCACGAGGCAAAGCTCCGAGACGGTCCCCGCGCCGCTGCGCGAAATCACCAGATCGGCCGCCGCATAGGCGTAATCCATGCGCTCGATGAAGGCTCCCTGCCAGACGTGCGCCGCGGGGTGCGCCGCCAGAAAGGCCTGCATCTCCCGCTCGTAGTACTTGCCCGTCTGCCAGATCACCTGCACCGGGGCCGTGCCGCCGGTCTGCACGATCCACGCCTTCATCATCTCGTTGAGCGAGCGCGTGCCGAGCGATCCCCCGACCACCAGCACCGTCGGCAGGCCGGCCGTCAGGCCGTAATGCCTCAGCGCCTCGGAACGGTCGGCTCCCTCCTTCGAGAAACGGCCCCGCAGGGGATTGCCCGTGAGCACGATCCGGTCGGCCGGGAAGAAGCGCTCCATCCCCTCGTAGGCCGTACAGATACGCCGCGCGCCGCGCGCCAGAATCTTGTTCGTCACCCCCGCGTAGGAGTTCTGCTCCTGGATTACGGTCGGCACGCCCATCCGCTGCGCGGCCCACAGCACCGGTGCGCTGGCGTAGCCTCCGAAGCCCACCACGACGTCGGCCCCGAACGTGCGGATCGTCCGCCGCGCCTGCCGCAGCGACCGCAGCACCTTGAAGGGCACGGCGAGGTTGTGCCAGTCCATCCGCCGCTGCAACCCCGCGATCGGAAGCCCCACGATGCGGTAGCCCAGCGCCGGGATCTTCTCCATCTCCATCCTGCCCTCGGCGCCCACGAACAACAATTCGACCTGTTCGCCGAAGCGGCGCTTCAGCGCCTCGGCCACCGCCACGGCCGGGTAGATATGGCCCCCCGTGCCGCCTCCCGAAAGTATAATGCGTTTCATATCTTCTGCGTTTTCCTGTTTCGTTCCGCACGGAGCGTCACTGTCCCCAGCCGCCCCTGTCCAGCGACCGGTAGTTGATCGCCTCGGCCACGTCCGACGCCCCGATCCGTCCGCGTCCCGCCAGGTCGGCGATCGTGCGCGCCACCCGCCGGATGCGGTCGTAGGCCCGGGCCGAGAGCGCCAGCCGCTCCATCGCCCGCTCCAGCAACGCCGCCGACGCCGCGTCGAGACGGCAGTATTCGGCCAGCATCGCGCTGTTCATCATCGCGTTCGTATGCACGCCCGGCAGGTTGCGGAACCGCTCCGCCTGCATCCCGCGCGCCCGCACCACCCGTTCGCGGATCGCCGCGCTCGGTTCGCCCGGGGCCGCGGCCGCGAGTTCGGCGGGCGCCACGGGCGTCACCTCCACATGCAGGTCGATGCGGTCCATGAGCGGCCCCGAAATCCGGCCCATATAACGGTGCACCGTCCCCGGCGAACAGACGCACTCCCGCGCCGGATGGTTGTAATACCCGCACGGACAGGGGTTCATCGCCGCCACGAGGATGAAGTTGGCGGGATACTCCACGCTGTATCGCGCCCGCGAGACGACGACCCGCCGCTCCTCGAGCGGCTGCCGGAGCACCTCGAGCACGCTGCGCCCGAACTCGGGCAGCTCGTCCAGAAACAGCACCCCGTTGTGGGCCAGCGACACCTCGCCCGGACTGGGCGACTGTCCGCCGCCGATGAGCGCGACCTGCGACGTGAGGTGATGCGGCGCCCGGAAGGGCCGACGCGTCATCAGTCCGCCCGCCGCGGCGATCTTTCCCGCCACGGAGTGTATCTTGGTCGTCTCGAGCGCCTCCTCGGGCGTGAGCGGCGGCAGGATCGTCGGCAGCCGCCGCGCCAGCATCGTCTTTCCCGAACCGGGCGACCCGACGAGAATGACGTTGTGGCCGCCCGCCGCAGCGATCTCCAGCGCCCGCTTGGCATGTCCCTGCCCCTTCACGTCGGCGAAATCCTCGCCGTAACACGTCCCGGGGAACGCGGCGTCCTCCCCCGCTGCGGGACGGGCCGGCGCGATCTCCGTCACGCCGTTCAGGCAGTCGATCACCTCGCGCAGCGACTCCGCGCCGAGCACCTCGACGCCCTCCACCACGGCCGCCTCGGCGGCGTTGTCCGCCGGCAGCACGATCCGCCGCAGCCCGGCGTCGCGGGCACGGATCGCCAACGGCAGCACGCCCCGCACGGGCTTGAGCGACCCGTCGAGCGACAGCTCCCCGACGAACATCGTATCGGTCACGGCGCCGGCCGCGACGCGCTCCATCGCCGCGAGAATCCCCACGGCGATCGGCAGGTCGAAGCCCGAACCCTCCTTGCGCAGGTCGGCCGGCGCAAGGTTCACGACCACCTTGCGGCCCGACATGCGCTCCCCGGAGTTCCCGAAGGCCGCCCGGATGCGCTGTTCGCTCTCCTTCACGGCGTTGTCGGGCAGCCCCACGAGGTACATGCCCAGACCGCCACCCGTGATATCGACCTCGACGGAGACCGCCACGGCGTCGATTCCGGAAATGGCTCCAGCATAGGTGCGAACGAACATATCCGTATCGTTTATGCGTTGTCGCGCCGGAACGGGACCGCCCCGCCCGGCGCTGAAAATTTCCGTCAGAACGGCGCCTCCTCGTCGAGCGAGCGGGGCGTCAGGTCGAACTCCGAGCTCCCGGCCGAACCCAGCCCGCCGCCGAAGCCAGTCCCGGGAGCGCCGCCGAATCCCGTCCCCGGCACGGAGTTCGAACCGCTGGCGTAGTCGTCGTAAGCCTGCCGGGCGTCGGCCGCCTGCGCGGGCGGCAGCATCGAATCCTCCAGATCGGCGAAGCGCGCCTGCTCCTTGAGGAAGCGCAGGTTCACGTCGCACACCGCGCCGTTGCGGTGCTTGGCCAGGATGATCTCGGCCATGCCCGCCGTGGGCATTCCGTTCTCGTCCTGATTGATGCCGTAATACTCGGGACGGTGGATGAAGGCGACGATGTCGGCGTCCTGCTCGATGGCCCCCGACTCGCGGAGGTCCGACAACTGGGGCCGCTTCGACCCGCCGCGCATCTCGGTGGCGCGGCTCAACTGCGAGAGGGCGATCACCGGCACGTTCAGCTCCTTGGCGATGGCCTTGAGCGTGCGCGAAATGAAGGCCACCTCCTGCTCGCGGTTGCCCTTCGTGTCCTGGTTGCCGGTCATCAACTGGAGGTAGTCGATGATGATGATCTTGATGTCGTTGTGAATCTTCAGCCGCCGGGCCTTCGAGCGGAACTCGAAGACCGACAGCGCCGGCGTGTCGTCGATATAGAGCGGTGCGGCGCCCAGCGGCTTGGTGGCCGATTCGAGATGGCGCCACTGCTCGGGCGTCAGACGGCCCGACTTGACGTCGTTGCCCGAAAGCCCCGTCTCGGCGATAATGAGTCGCATCATCAACTGCACGGCCGACATTTCGAGCGAGAAGAACGCCACGCCCTGCTCGTGGTCCACGGCCATGTTGCGGGCCATCGAGAGCACGAAGGCCGTCTTGCCCATCGACGGACGCGCGGCGACGATGATGAGGTCCGACAGTTGCCAGCCGAGCGTCACGCGGTCGAGGGCCATGAAGCCCGACGGCACGCCGTTGAAGGCGCTCGTGTTCTTCGACGCCTCCTCGATCTGCATGAGCGCGCGGGCCAGGATGTCCTTCGACGACTGCACCGAACGCTTGACGTGCCCCTCGGCGACCTTGAATATCTCGCCCTCGGCGAATCCGATCAGGTCCGTCACGTCGGTCGATTCGTCGTAGGAGCGTTTCTGGATTTCGGTGGCCGAACGGATCAGCTCGCGCTGCACGTATTTCTGGGCGATGATCTTGGCGTGGAACTCGACGTTCGCGGCCGAGCCGACCTTCTGCGTCAACTGCGCCAGGTACGACGCGCCGCCCACCTTCTTAAGCTCCTTCTTGACCTTCAGCCGCTCGGTCACCGTGTAGAGGTCGATCGGCTTGAGCTCCATCGACAGCTCCTCGATGGCCTTGTAGATCAGCCGGTGCTCCTCCGTGTAGAAGGCTTCGGGCGTGATGAACTCCTGGACGGCGATGATACTGTCCTTTTCGAGCATCAACGCGCCCAGCACGGCCTCCTCCAGCTCGACGGCCTGGGGAGGGACGTTGCCGGCCGTATCGGTCAGCGCCGCAAACGCCTCCCGGTTGCGGGAGGAGGGGGTAAAATCTTTCGCCATGAAGTTATCGGAATCTTTCGAAGGTCAAAAGTAGCGATTCGGGCGGACATATCAAAACGGCGCGCCCGGAGTTTTTCCGAAAAAGGTCCGTTTCGCCCCGCCGCGGACCGCTACTCCTTCACCCCCAGCTCGCGGCGCGAGACGGCCAGGGCCGCGATGCTGACGCGGCAGCCGGGCGCGGCGCGCAGCATCTCGGCCGCGCACGACAGGAGCGTGCTGCCCGTGGTCATCACGTCGTCCACCAGCAGCACGTGCCGCCCGGCCAGCCGCTCGGGACGGCGGACGGCAAAGGCCCCTTCGACGTTCGCGGCCCGCTCGCGGCGGGACTTGAGGGCCTGGCTGGCCGTATTGCGCTTCCGGCCGACGCTCCGGCGGTCCACCTCCACGCCCAGCTGCCCGGCGATCCCCTCGGCGATGTATTCCGACTGGTTGTATCCTCTCCGGCAGCGCTTGAAGGGGTGCAGCGGAAGAGGCACGACCGCCTCCACGTCGTCGTACAGCCCGCTCTCCTTCAGGCAGCGGCCGTACCAGGCGCCCATCTCGCGGGCCGCGCGCCATGCCCCGCGGTACTTGAAGGCATGGATCAGCCGCCGCCACCCGCTGCCGCGGACGAAAAAGAGGAAACCCGAGGCCCGCTCCACGGGGACCAGTCCCCAGCACTTGCGGAACACCGGGTTGTCGGCCTCGCGCCAGTAGCCCGTCAGCGGCGCCGTCGCGCGGCACAGCGTGCAGACCGTGCGCTCCCCGCGGGCGAGAGGCTCCCCGCAGACGGCGCACCGCCGCGGAAAGAGCAGCGACGCCGCATCGCCGAACAATTCACTGAGGATCGACATTGACGACGACGGTAACGGATTTGTATTCGGCCTGCCGGGAGAACGATTTCAACTCCTCCGCGAGGATCTCCCGCGCACGGGCCGACGAAGCGCCGCTCTCGACCTTGAGCAGCAGCCCCACGAGGTATTCGCCGCGGATGCGGTCCACGGGCGGGGCCATCGGCCCCAGCACGCGGCGGCCGAAGCGCGCGCGCAGCCGGGCGGCCAGTTCCAGCACGCCCCGCCGCAGCAGCATGGGGTCGCGGTGGCGGAGCGTGAGGGCCGTCAGCCGGGCATAGGGCGGATAGAAGAAGGCTTCGCGCTCGGCGAGCTGCGCGAGGGCCATCGCCTCGTAATCGCCGGAGGCGACCTGTCGGATGACGGGATGCCCCGGCTCGGAGGTCTGGATCACCACCTCGCCCGGCTCGGAACGCCGCCCGGCCCGGCCCGCCACCTGCGTCATCAACTGGAAGGCCCGCTCGGCGGCCCGGAAGTCGGGATTGTTGAGCAGGTTGTCGGCGTTGAGAATCCCCACCAGCGAAACCCCCTCGAAATCGAAACCCTTGGTTATCATCTGCGTGCCGACCAGAATATCGGTCCTGCGGGCCGCGAAGTCGGCGACAATGGCGTTGAAGGCCCGCTCGGAGGTCACGCTGTCGCGGTCCAGCCGCGCGACGCGGGCTCCGGGAAAGATCCGGGCCACCTCCTCCTCGATCTTCTCCGTGCCGAAACCCACCGGCACGACATCCGTCACGCGGCACGACGGGCATTTCGCCGGAACCCCCTCCGTATGGCCGCAGTAGTGGCAGACGAGCTTTTCGCCGCCCTTGTGGTAGGTCAGCGTCACGTTGCAGTGGGGACAGCGCGCCGTCCAGCCGCACTCCGTGCATTCGACATAGGGCGAAAAGCCGCGGCGGTTCTGGAACAGCATCGCCTGCCCGCCCCGGGCGAGCGTCTCGCCGATACGATCCAGCAGCAGCTTGTTGAAATGGGCGTGCCGCTCGCCGCGGCGCGCGGCCCGCAGCGTGTCCGAAATCAGCACTTCGGGCGGCCGGGCGCCGCCGTAACGCTCCCCCAGCACGGCGCGGCCGTACTTCCCGCTCCGGGCGTTGAGCCACGTCTCGAGCGAGGGCGTGGCGCTTCCGAGCAGCGTGCGGCCTCCGAACAGGCGGGCCGTCACCACGGCGCAGTCGCGGGCGTTGTAGCGCGGCGCGGGATCGGACTGCTTGTAGCTGGCGTCGTGCTCCTCGTCCACGACGACGAGCTGCAACCGTTTGAGCGGCAGAAAGATCGCCGAACGCGCCCCGACGACGAACTCGCCCCCCTCGGAGCGGCCGAGCCGCAGGAAGGTCTCCGTGCGGCGGCGGGGCGTGAGTTTCGAATGATAGGGGGTGACGCGGCTGCCGAAGATGCGCTCCATGCGCTCGATGAGCTGCGCCGTGAGGGCGATCTCGGGAACCAGCAGCAGTACGTCGCCGCCCCGCGCCAGCACCTCGGCGATCAGGTGGATGTAGATTTCGGTCTTGCCCGACCCGGTGACGCCCTGCAGCAGGGCCGTGGTCTTTCCGGCGGCGAACTGTCCGCGCAGGGATTCCAGCGCCGTCTGCTGGTGCGCCGTCAGCTCCGGAAGGCGGAAGACCGCGCCGCCGCGCTCGACCGAACGTTCGCGCCGGGTGCAGACGACGTATTTCTTGCGCCGGAGGGCGTCCAGCACGGCATGATCGGCCCGGAGCAGACGGCGGGCCACCTCGCCCGTCGCAATGCGCGTCTCATCGCCGGCCGCGGCCAGTTCGAGCAGCGCTTCGTACTGTTTCGGGGCGCGCCGTTCGATTTTCTCGCAGATTTCGTGAAAACGGCCCTCGTCGCGGAGTTCCGCGGCCAGCGACACGTAACACTCGGTACGGGGACGGAACTCGTCGTCGGAGAACTCCTCCTCCGTGTCGCCCGAGGGCTTCATCAGGGCGGGCAGCGCCACGCGCATCACCTCCCCCAGGGAGCACATGTAGTACGAGGCGATCCACTCCCACAGGGCCATCTGCTCCGGCGAGAGCAGCCGCATGCCGCCGTAAAGCACGCGGGAGACGGATTTGACGGTCCTGAAATCGGGACGGCGGTCATGCACCCGCCACACGATCCCCGTATAGATCCTTCTGCGGCCGAACTGCACCGCCACGGCCTCGCCCCCGGCGACGGTCACGCCTTCCGGCAGGGCGAACGTGTAGGCGGGCTGCGCCAGCGGAAGAACTATGTCGGCATAGCGGGGCATCAGGGTTTGCTGATGGCCTGGAATCCCTTGCCGTAGACGCCCATGACCGAACCGACGGACATGAAGGCGTTGGGGTCGATGGTCTTGACGAACTTGAGGATCATGGCCGTCTCGCGCTTGCGGCAGACGACCATCACCACCTTCGACCGCTCCTTGGTGTACCACCCCTGCGAATCGAGCAGCGTCACGCCGCGGTGGATGTTCTGCACGATGGCGTCGGCCATCTTCTCGTAGTCGTGCGTCACGATGAGCACCTGGCTCGACTGCTGGTTGCCGGCCATGATCATATCGACCGTATAGCCCACGACGGCGGTCATGACGTAACCGTAGATCACCGTGTCGATGTTGAAGCCCACCAGCAGCGACGACCCGATGATGATGAAGTCCGAGAAGATGAGAATCTTGCCGTAGCTGATCGTGCGGTACCTGTTGATAATCATGGCCACGATGTCCGTGCCGCCCGTCGAGCCGCCCTGCGCGAAGCACATGGCGATGCCGATGCCGGCCAGGATGCCGCCCAGAATGACGGCCAGAATGCGTTCCAGATGAAGGAAATCCCCCTCGGGCAGCACGTCCTGCCAGAAATTCATGCCCAGCGAAATGACCACCACGCAGAAGATCGTCTTCACGCCGAAGTTCCACCCCACGATGAAGCCCGCCACGAGCAGCAGGATGGCGTTCAGCACGAAGACCATCGTACCGATTTGGATGTCCACGCCGATCTGCCCGAGCGCGCTGCACACCACGAGCGAAAGGCCCGCCGCACCGCCGCCCGTTCCCTTGACGGGCAGGATGCAGCCGATCCAGCCGAACGAATAGAGCATCATGCCCACGGTCATCAGGAAATACTCCTTGACGCTCTTCAGAACGGTCTCCATAGTAAGCGTTTTCATAGCCGACGCGCAATTTAACGATTATGCCACAAAGGTATAAAAATTTCGCCTTGATAGGCGTTCCGCTCCTCCAATCTTTTTTCGAGCATCGCCCACAGCTGCTCGTTGCGCACCAGCCCCCAGTTGCGGCCGTAATGGTAGCGCGGCGGAGCCTCCGAAGCGAAGCGCTCGACGACCAGATCGGGCCGCAGGCGGCGGAGGATTTCGACGATCAGATCGAGGTACTCGCCGATCTCCCAGAAACGGAACCGCGCGGGGTCGGCGTCGTACTCGGCGGCCATCGGCGTCCCCCGGAAGACCTGCAACTGGTGGAACTTCACGGTCGTCAGCGGCAGGGCGTTGATCCGTTCGGTCTGTCCGACGAGCTGCTCGTCCGTCTCGCCCGGAAACCCGAGGATGAAATGCGCGCCGACGGGAAGCCCCCGCGCCGCGGTCCGCTCGACGGCCCGGCGGGCGCAGTCGAAATCGTGGCCACGGTTCACGGCCCGCAGCGTCCGGTCCGAGGTGGACTCGATGCCGTACTCCACGGCCACGTAACGGTCGCGCGCGATGTCGCACAACAGGTCGAGCGTCGCCCCGTCCATGCAGTCGGGGCGCGTGCCGACGACGATGCCCGCCACGTCGGGGTGCGCGAGCGCCTCGCCGTAGAGCGCGCGGAGCCGTCCGGGCGGCGCGTAGGTGTTGGAATAGGACTGGAAATAGACCAGGTAGCGCTGCGCCGTGCGGTAGCGGTTGCGGTGGAAGTCGATCCCCTCGGCGATCTGCCGCGCGACGCTCTTCCCGCCGCCGCAGTAGGAGGGTGTGAAGGCCCCGTTGTCGCAGAACGTGCAGCCGCCCCGCCCCACCGTGCCGTCGCGGTTGGGGCACGTGAAACCCGCATCGACCGAGAGTTTCTGCACCCGGCCGCCGAACAGCCGGCGGAAATAGCCCGCATAGGAGTTGAACCGCCGCGTATCGCCCCACGGGTAGATCGTCCGCTGCGCCACTACTCCCGGTTTTTGGAGTCCATCCAGATCGTGACGGGCCCGTCGTTCACCAGCGCGACCTGCATGTCGGCCCCGAAGCGGCCCGTAGCCACGGGGCGCCCCGACAGCTCGGCCACACGGGCCGCGAAACGTTCGTAAAGCGGGCGCGACACCGGCTCGGGAGCGGCCCGGACGTAACTCGGGCGGTTGCCCTTGCGGGTCGAGGCCAGCAGGGTGAACTGGCTCACCACGAGCACCTCGCCCCCGGCCTGCACGACGTCGCGGTTCATCACCCCCGCCTCGTCGTCGAAGATGCGCAGCCGCACGAGCTTGCCCGCCAGCCACTCCACGTCCTCCCCGCCGTCGTCGGGCCCCACGCCGACGAAGACCAGCAGTCCGGCCCCGATCCGGGACCACGCAGCGCCCCCGATTTCGACGGAGGCGCCCTTCACGCGTTGAATGAGCAGTCGCATGGCGTCACGGATTTTCGAAATGGGCCCAGAGGTTGTCCCCGGCCGGCACGGGGGCCGTGACAGACACCGGGCTGCGGCGCACGGGGTGTTCGAACTCCACGCGGCGCGAATGGAGCGAAATGCCGCCGCCGGGCAGCGACCGCTTCGCGCCGTACTTCAGATCGCCGCGGATCGGGCAGCCGATCTTCGACAACTGCGCCCGGATCTGGTGGTGGCGGCCCGTGATGAGCTCGACCTCGACGAGCGTGTAGTGCGTGCCGACGCCGAGTGTCGCATAGCGCAGGCGCGCCTGCTTGGCGTCGCCCTTCGGAGCGTCGAAGGCCCGCGAACGGTTGGTCCGCCCGTCGCGCAGGATGTAGTGGAGCAACTCGCCGCTCTCGGGATCGGGCGTGCGTTCGGTCAGCGCCCAGTAGGTCTTGCGGATGCGCCCTTCGCGGATCATCTCGTTGAGCCGCACGAGGGCCTTCGAGGTCTTGGCGAAGAGCACCGCGCCGCTCACGGGGCGGTCGATGCGGTGCACCACGCCGAGGAACACCGCGCCGGGCTTCGCGTCGCGGCGCTTGATGAACGCCTTGATCTGGTCTTCGAGGGCGCTTTCGCCCGAGGGGTCGGGCTGCACCAGATCGCCCGCATGCTTATTGACCACCAGCAGGTGGTTGTCTTCGTAGAGAATATCGTTCGGGTCAAACATAGGCAGGAATCAAGAGGCGGAGGCGCGGCCGGCCGCGCCCCCGGGATGAACCGTATCAGAGGACGAAGGCGAAAGGCAGCAGCCTCGCGGCCGAATCGACCGCCGAAGCCGACCCGCCGCCGCTCATCACCACACGCATGGGCACGCCCTGCCGCCGCTCGACATCGACCATCACCTGCCGGCACTGCCCGCAGGGATAGCACTCCCGCGCCGAGGGGTCCGACGCGATGGCCAGCGTCTCGACCGGATCGTCGGGGTAGTTGGCCTGGGCGTAGAAGAGCAGCGAACGTTCGGCGCAGAGTCCCGCGGGATAGACCTCGCTTTCGAAATTGCTGCCGCAGAGAATCCTGCCGCTGCGCAGGCGCGCGGCGGCTCCCACGCGGAATTTCGAGTAGGGCGCATGGGCGTTGGCCGTGGCCCGTTCGGCCTCGGCGACCAGCCTGCGGTCGGCTTCGGGAAGCTCCGCGAGCGCCGCATAGTGTTCGTAGTCGAAACTGAATCGCTTTTCCATAACTCTCCTGTTTTAACGGTTTTAACGGGGCGAAGCAAGCAAAGATAGTGCGAATATTCGGGTTTTCCGAATTTCGGTCCGTTTTTCTCCGTCCGGAACCGGAAAGAGGACGCCTTGCGGGCGTCCTCTCCATCCGGCACGGGCCCGGGGACCCGGTTATTCGAGCACGAACTTCGCCTGCACGCCGTATTCGAGCCTGATGGTCTTGAAGTCGAGCGGCTCGTCGGCCGAAGCGGCCTCACCGGCCGCGGCCCCGAAGGCCTTGGCGCTGCGCATGACGATCATGTTGTCGTAATAGGTCGGCATCACGTTGTTGTTCGAATCGTAGATATAGAAGCATTTGCCGATGCTCTGCCCGATGGCTTCGGCCATTTCGCAGGCGCTCTGCCGCGCGTTGCGCATCGCCGCGAGCCGCACCTCCTGCTTGTATGCCTCCAGTTTCGAATGCGAGACCTTCAGGATCGAGACGTTCGAAATCCCCAGGGCGTCGAGCGCCTGCCAGACTTTCGCCACCTCGGCCGCGGAGCCCAACTGCAACTGGTACTTGGCCGTGGCCACCGAGGTGTTCTTCTTGAAGAATTCGCTCGAGAGGTTGGCCACCTTGAGCTGCTTCTCGACATCGACGCCCAGCTTCCTGAGCGCGGCGATCATGTCGCGCTGCTGGCTCTCGACCGAAATCCGGCCCTTCGAGTCGCGCTCGTTGATGACCACCTGAAGGTAGAACTCGTCGGGAGTGATCTCCTTCTCGGCCCGGCCGTTCACCTGGATATAGCTGGGGTACGCCTCCTGCATCTGCGCCATCGCGGGGAACGCCATCAGGGCGGCCGCCGCCAATACGATCAATCGTTTCATAACTTTTCGTCTTTTAGGTTTTCGGAAAATTCCTTTGCAAATAAAACGCCGGAACCGGAAGGATACTGCATCCGCGGCGGGTCGTTTCACCCGCCGATCCGGCCGTTTCGCCCCGGCGGTCAGCGCCGCACGAGTTTGACGACATTCTCCACGTGGTGCGTATGGGGGAACATATCGACCGGCTGCACCGCCTCGACGCGGTAGGCGCCGTCCATGAGCGCCAGGTCGCGCGCCTGCGTGGCGGGATTGCAGCTCACATAGACGATGCGCTGCGGCGCGGCGCGCAGGATGACTTCGATGACCGGTTCGTCCACGCCCGCCCGCGGCGGGTCGAGGATGACGACGTCGGGGCGGCCGTTCGCCGCGATGAAATCGTCGTCGAGCACCGCCTTCATGTCTCCGGCGTAGAAGACCGTATTGGCGATGCCGTTCGCTTCGGAATTGATCCGCGCGTCGGCGATCGCTTCGGGCACGTACTCCACGCCCACGACCTTGCGGCAGTGCGCGGCGCAGAAGTTCGCGATGGTCCCCGTGCCCGTGTAGAGGTCGTAGAGCACGTCGCCGGGCCCGAGCGCCGCGAAGTCGCGCGCCACCTTGTAGAGTTCGTAGGCCTGCTCCGAATTGGTCTGGTAGAAGGACTTGGGGCCCACCTTGAATTGCAGCCCCTCCATCCGTTCCACGATATGATCCTTGCCGCACCAGAGCACCGGGTCGAGGTCACCCACCGAGTCGTTGAGCTTCGTATTGACCACGTAGAAGAGCGAGGTGATCTGCGGGAAGGAAGCGGCGAGGTGCTCCATGAGGGCCCCGATCCGCGGACGGTCGTCGGCGCCGAAGACCACGACGACCATCACCTCGCCCGTCGAGGCCGTGCGCACGATCATGTTGCGCATGAGGCCCGTATGCGTGCGGGCGTTGTGAAACGTATAGCCGTGCTCCATGCAGAACCGTTTGGTTTCCAGCCGAATCGGATTCGACGGATCGGGCTGCAACCAGCAGCGGCGGATATCGAGCACCTTGTCGAACATGCCCGGAATGTGGAATCCCGCGGCGGGCGCGGCGCCGATCTCGCCGCCCGCCCCGATCTCCTCGCGCGTGAGCCAGCGACGGTCGGCGAAGGTGAATTCGAGCTTGTTGCGGTAGAACTGTGTGCGGGCCGAGCCCAGACACGGCGCGATTTCGGGCAGCGCGATCCTGCCGATGCGCGTCAGCTGGTCGCGGACCTGTTCGGTCTTGAAGCGCAGCTGCTCCCCGTAGGGCAGGTTCTGCCACTTGCAGCCGCCGCAGACGCCGAAATGCTCGCAGAAGGGCTCCTCGCGCAGCGGCGACCGCTTCACGTAACGCACGACGAAACCTTCCATGTAGCGGCGGCGTTTCGACCGGATCTGCACGTCCACGACGTCGCCCGGCACGGTCATCGGCACGAAGACCACCACATCCTGCCAACGCCCCATCGCCTTGCCTTCGGCGGCGAGCGTCGTTATCTCGAGCCCCTCGATCAGGGGGTAATTCGCTTTCTTTCTTGCCATTTCGATTTATGCTTTGCACCGCAAAGTTAGAAACAATTCGGATTCCGGCCGCCGGAAACGGGAATTTTCCGCTCCGTCACCCCGCCAGAAACTCCCGCGCGAGGGCGACGGCGCGGCGGAAGGCGCGCTCCTGCCCCGGCACGGTGACGAAGAGATGGACCGCTCCGGCCAGCTCCTCGCGCCGAACCGCCACGCCCAGCCGCAGCAACCGCTCCGCGAAGGCCTCCCCCTGGTCGCGGAGAATATCCCGCCCGGCCGCCACGAGCAGCAGCGGCGGCAGCCCGGCCAGTTCGGCGTCGGAGGCCGCGGCGGGCGAGACGAGCGGAAACTCCTCCCGGCCGGATGCATAGGCCAGGGAGAAGGTCTCCATCAACGTCCCGTCGAGCGCTGCGCCCTGCCCGTAACGCTTCCACGAGGCCGATCCGTCGGCCCGGGCCGTCACCACGGGGTAGAACAGCACCAGCGACCGCAGCGGCGGCAGGCCCTCGGCACGGCGGCGCAACGCAACGGCCAACGCGAGGTTTCCGCCCGAGCTGTCGCCCCCGACGGAGACCCGCTCCGGCGAACCGCCCCATTCGGAGGCACGCCGCAGGGCCGTCTCCACGGCCCGCATGCAGTCGTCCAACCCCTGCGGAAAAGGGTGTTCGGGCGCCAGTCTGTAATCCGCGGCCAGCACCAGCACATGCCCCGCAGCCGCCAGTTCGGCGCAGAAACGGGCGCAACTGCCGATTCCGCCCAGCACCCAGCCGCCGCCGTGGAAATAGACCAGCAGCGGCAGCGGCCCGGAAGCGGAAGCGGAAGCGGCATGCGCGGCGGAAGAGACGGGAACGACAGAGGTAACGGACGCAGAAGGCGCGGCGGGGACGTAAAGCATCATACGGGGAGCGATCCGGACCGCCCGGACCCCTTCCGGCAGCGGCGGCATTCCGTTCCGCGAACGCCGCACCTCCGCAAGGGCTCTTCCGTCGCCCGCGGCCGCCTGCCGGACGGCCCGGCGCCAGCGCTCCTGCCATCCGGCGGGCAGGGAGGCCAGGAACGCATCGGCCTCGCGGCGGAAAACCTCCTCGCCGGCTGCGCAAACATCCGGCCGCATCATGCCTCCGGATGTTTGCGCAGCTTCGCCCGCTGCCGCACGCCCCCGAGCCAGAAGCCCAGCGCGAAGGGGCCGCCGAGCAGCACCGCGAGCGCCAGCACGACATACAGCAGCACCCGGCCCACCAGCCCCGGCACGGCGTCGAAGGCCGTCGAGAGCAGGTCCTCGCCCGTGGTGCGAAGCTGCTCCACGAGCGCCTCGCGCTCGCGCGAGACATACGACTGCAACTCCATCCGCTGCCGGTCGAAGCCCGAGAAGGCGTTGTCCACCGAGACGTCCATCGTCCAGAGCAACTGCGTCGCCTGTTCGTTGAGCTCCTCCAGCACGCGGTCCGAAATCTCGGGCAGGTGCTCGGCGACGGCCACCATGCGGCGGAAATTGCGGTCGAGCGAATCGAGCTGCGCACCGATCCGGTCGCGCAGGCTGTCCTGCGCGAGCCGCATCTCGATCAGGTCCTTCGACCAGCCGACACTGTTCGAGAGCTGCTGCGTCTGGCCGCTCACGCGGTCGTTCACGTCGGCCAGCACCTCGGCGATCGACCCCACGGCATAGGCCGGTTCGACACCGTTCTCCCGGAGGAACTCGAGCCACGCGAGGGTCGTGTTGTCGGCCCCGTCGCTCTCCGCGACGGGGTTGTCGCGCATGAATTCATCGACGAACCGCTCCATGAGCGCATACCGCTCCGCAGGGAGCAGCCGCCCGGCCAGCCGTGCGGCCCGGCGGTCGAGCTGTGCGGCCGTCTCCCGCGCGATGCCGCTCTGCGCTCCGAACAGCAGCGAGTCGGGGGTCGCGGCGAAGCCCTCGTTCATGCGGCGGCAGAGAATCCAGAGGTCGGCCATCGCCACGTCGGGAATGCTCTGCATGGCGGCCGTCACTCCGGCGCGCGTGGCCCGTATCTTCCACCGCACGGCCGCCGTGCGGACCTCCAGACGGTCCGACGCCCCGATGATCGAGTCGGCGGCCCGCGCCACCTCGCCCGCCATGTCGTAGTAGAACCCGCGGGTCATCGTCCTTACGTTCATCTCCTCCTTCGAGAGGGGATCTCCCGTGGCCACCGCCACCTTCAGCAGCGAACAGCCCGTCGAGGCCGCCGCGAAAAGCGCGAGCGGCAGGCCCCATAGCATCCGTTTCACATTCATCGTCCGTTCCGTATTTTATCGCACCGCCCGCGGATGTAGCGCACGGCGGCGGGATGGCCCGCCTGGGGCATGTTGCCGTGGTCGTAGCCGTCGAATTCGAGCAGCCGGACGTCGGAATGGCCCGCGATGCGCAGCATCCGCCAAAAGTAAGCGTTCTCCTCGTAGCGGCCCAGCATCTCCAGCTCCCTGTCTCCCGAGAGGAGCAGCATCGGCGGGGCGTCGGCCCGCACGTGGAAAAGCGGGGCCATGTCGTCCACGAGCGGCTGCCCGGCGGGCATCCCCAGTTCGGCGCGGCGCGTGAAGTGCGTGACCGCCTGCCCGCTGTAAGGAATCACGGCCGCCACGGCCCGGTCGGGATCCAGTCCCTGCGCCGCGAGCCAGCGCTTGTCCAGCCCGAGCATCGAGACGAGGTAACCGCCCGCGGAGTGCCCCGCCAGAAAGATCAGTTCCGGATCGCCGCCGTAGGAGGCGATATGCCGCACGACCCATGCCACGGCGGCCGCGGCGTCTTCGAGACAGCCGGCCACCGGGGTCTGCGGCGAGAGGCGGTACTCCACCCCCGCGACGGCGAACCCTCCGGCGAGCAGCTCCTCGGGAATCTCGCGGCGGCCGCCCGTCAGGCCGCCGCCGTGAAACCAGACGACCGTCGGAAACCCCTCCGCTCCGGCGGGGCAGACCAGATCGAGCCGGCACATCGGATCGTCGCGGAGCGAATCCCCCGCCTCCCGGTAAGGCACGTCGCGCACCGTGCGGCACTCCTCCGGCTGCGCGGCGCAGAAGAGCGGCAAAAGCAGGGCCGAAACCCAGCATCCCAGCAATCGTTTCATCCGTTACCTAATTATTATCGAAAGCCTGCCGCACACGGCGTCGTCCGCATTCCGCGGCCGCTCCTCCGGCCCGGCCGATACAAAGATACGAAATTAAATCCGGAGCGGTGCGGAAAACGGACGAACGAAAGCGGCGAAATCCCGTTTCAGGCCGCAAAATGTTCCGTTCGGCCCGGCGACCGGCGCGGAAAGGCTTCCGGACACGTTAATATCGGTTTACCAAAACCGAGGGGGGGGGCAATTTTCACGAGCCTGACAATCAGCCGTTTTACGACATACCCCATTTACTATTTCCCTTACTTTGGCCGTCACAGGCTTGAATAACTCCCGCGAGTTGAGTTACTTTGTGTACCGAAAACTTCCCGGCGGAAAAACCATCCGGCGGAACCTGAAAAACCGATGAACCCGACTTATCCGACTTCGGAAAAACCGACTCCGAAATCCATGCGCCCGTATGCAGGCGGCAGGCCTCCGGTTCCTGCCGCCGCGATGCGTTCCGCCCCTTTCCGCCCCCGCCCCGAAGGGCGCGTCCGCACGGGAGGGACGGCTTTCCGCGACAGGACGCCGGAGCGGCCGATCACATAAAACGCCCGAACACCGACCATTCACTCAAACTTATCATTAACCTAATAACCCAAGTACATGAAAAATTTCTACCGCAAATGCCGCCTGCACGTGTGGCTCGCCTGTCTGACGGCAGGTCTGGGGCTGCTGTCGTGCTCCGACGACGAGGGGGGGGGGAAATTCGGGCTACCGGCCCGATCAGCCCATCGTACTCGAATCGTTCTACCCTAAAACCGGCTCGATAGCCACCCAGGTCATCATCGAGGGCCGGAACTTCGGCACCGACGCCAAAGCCCTCAACGTCTATTTCAACGAGAAACGGGCCGCCGTCATCTCCTCGACGGGAAACCGCATGCTCGTCCTCGCGCCCAAGCTCCCGGGCGAAGAGTGCGTCATCTCCGTCTCCATGGGCGAGAACGAGGAGAACAAGGCGCAGTTCGACGAAATCTTCGAATACATCATCCAGACCAACGTCTCGACCGTCGCAGGCGGCGAGAAGGGAACCGACATGCCGGCGGGAACCTCGTCGCTGACCGGATCGTACTTCGCGCAGAAACCCGAATCGGGCATCGCCGTAGATGAGAACGACAACCTCTACGTGCGTTTCAAGACCGACGACGACGGAGGCACGCACCGCGTCTATATGATGAGCGAGGAGGCCAACAGCATCAAGGTCCTCAACGACTTCGGCATCCTGGTGACGGGCATTCTGCTGGGAACCGACCTCGCCACGGGCGACGTTTACTGGTATCACGCCAACATCGGCAACAAGGAATACGGCTATTTCGACCCCGCGGCCGACTACGCCAACACGAAGATGGGCGACATCAAGTGGGACCACGACCTGTTCTACACGGACGGCAACTTCGCTCCCGTATGGAACGCCATCCAGACCTTCACGATGAGCCCCGCCGACCACAAGTTCTACTTCTACACCAACGAGGGCGTGGTAGCCCGCTGGGACCCCGCCACCGGAGCCGGCGAGAACCTCACGCCGTCCGAGCGGTTCATCGACTCGCAGGGCGACATCAAGGGCGTCGTCTTCGACCCGAGGGACCCCAACATCGTCTATTTCTCCAACAAGGACCACCACTGCATCTACCGGCACGACATCGCCGCCGGAACCATCGAGGTATGGGCCGGCCGGAAAAACACGTCGGGCTATCTGGACGGACCGCTCGCCGAGACGCAGTTCAACCAGCCCGGACAGATGGCCGTCGATCCCGAAGGGGAGGCCATCTACGTGACCGACACGGAGAACCACTGCATCCGCAAGATCACCCTGTCGAACGGGTACGTCTCGACCTTCGCCGGAACCCCCAAATCGTCGGGCTACCAGAACGGTCCCGCCGACATGGCCAAATTCAACAAGCCGATCGGGCTGGCGATCACCTCCGAGGGCAACCTCTACGTCGGCGACAGCGAGAACTACGCCATCCGCCGCATCGCCATCGAATAAGCAGGTCCCATTCAACAAACCCAAACAGACATGAAGCGATTTCTAACGATATGCGTCCTGCTGTTCGCCTTCGCGGTGCAGGCGGGCGCCCAGAACAAACAGCAGCCGGCGATCACGGTAAACGGTCAGGTCGTCGATTCGAACGACATGCCCATCGTCGGCGCCACGGTCTATATCAAGGACGAGCCCGGCACGGGCAACATCACCAATTCGGAGGGCCGTTTCACGCTCAAGGCCAAACTCTACAACACGCTGGTCGTATCGTTCGTGGGTTACGAGACCGTCGAACAGATACTCACCTCGGACGACGACGTGAAGATCACCCTCAAGGAGGGCAACGAACTCGAAGAGGTCGTCGTCGTGGGCATGGGCACGCAGCGCAAGGTCAGCGTGACGGGCGCCGTGGCCGTGGTGGACACCAAGGACCTCGAGCTGCCGGCGACGAACATCGTCAATACCCTCGGCGGCCGCGTCCCGGGCGTGATCTCCGTCCAGTCGAGCGGCGAGCCGGGCCGGAACATCTCCGAATTCTGGGTGCGCGGCATCGGCACGTTCGGCGCCAACAGCGGCGCACTCGTACTCATCGACGGTCTGGAGGGCAACCTCAGCCAGATCGACCCGGCCGACGTGGAGAGCTTCTCGGTGCTCAAGGACGCCGCAGCGACGGCCGTCTATGGCAGCCGCGGCGCCAACGGCGTGGTGCTCGTGACCACCAAGCGGGGCAAGGAGGAACAACTCAAGATCACCTTCCGCTCGAACTACACCATCTCCGAGCTGCGCCGCCTGCCCAAGTACGTGAACGCCATACAGTATGCCGAAATGGCCAACGAGGCGGCCGCGGCCGACGGACTGAGCCCGATCTACGACAACACGCAGATGGACATCATCCGCTACGGACTGGACCCCGACCTCTATCCCGACATCGACTGGCAGGACGTGATCCTCAACCCCACGTCGTTCCAGCACACGCAGTACGTCAGCGCGCAGGGCGGCGGCAGCGTCGCACGCTACTTCGCCAGCCTGGGCATGTCGCAGGAGAGCTCGGCCTACAAGACCCTCGACGACAGCAAATACAGCAAGGGCGTCGGCTACGACACCTATAACTTCCGCACCAACATCGACATCAACCTCACGAAAACGACGCAGGTCTATCTGGGCGCCACGGGCTTCATGTCGGTGAGCAAGCGCCCGAGCATGGGCAAGCCGTACAGCCGCGCCGAGTCGATCCAAACGCCCCTGACCAACTGGCTCTGGGACTCGCAGGCCAAGACCACGCCGCTGATGTACCCGCTGCGCTATTCGAGCGGCGAGCTGCCCGCCTCGGGTTCGGACAGCGACATTCCGCCCCACGTGCTGCTCAACTACACGGGCAACACGGTGGAGAACCAGAGCCGCACGCTCTTCAACATCGGTGTCAAGCAGGATCTCAACATGATTACCGAGGGGCTGAGCGTACAGGCCACCGGCTCGTGGGATTCCCAGACGCTCTTCGGCGAAAGCCGCTACTCGATGCCGGCCCTCTACCTGGCCCGCGAGCGCAACCAGAACGGCGAGCTGATGCTCTCGCAGCAGGTCACCGAACAGTCGGTGCAGTACAACTCCGAGGCATGGAACTGGCGCAAGCTCTACTTCGACGCGAAGGTCAATTACGACCGCGCCTTCGGCGACCACCGCGTAGGCGGCCTGCTCTTCTACTATCTGGAAAGCACCACCGAATCGGGCGCCGACAGCTCGATGAACGCCATCGCCAAGCGCTACCAGAGTCTTTCGGGCCGCTTCACCTACGGCTTCAGGGACACCTACTTCCTCGACCTGAACTTCGGTCTGAACGGTTCGGAGAACTTCCAGAGCGGCAAGCAGTACGGATTCTTCCCGGCCGTGGCCGTGGGATGGGTACCCACGCAGTACGAGTTCATGAAGCGGATCAAGTGGATCGAGTTCATGAAGATCCGCGCCTCGTACGGTCTGGTGGGCAACGACCGCATCAGCAACCTGCGCTTCCCCTACCTGACGATCATCAAGGAGACGACCGACACTACGCCGTGGGGCGGCTCGGGCGTACTGACCGAGGAGCGCGTGGGCGCCGACAACCTCATGTGGGAGAAGGCCAAGAAGCTCGACATCGGTCTGGACCTCCACCTTTTCGGCGGACAGTTCACCATGACCGTAGATTACTTCCGCGACCGCCGCGAAGGCATCTTCCAGCAGCGCGCGCAGATTCCCGACTACGTGGGCGTGATCACCATGCCCTACGGCAACGTCGGCGGCATGACCTCCTGGGGCGGCGACGGCAACTTCGAGTATTTCCAGCCCATCGGCAAGAACGCGCACTTCACCCTGCGAGGCAACTTCACCCTCTCGAAGAACAAGATCGACAACTGGGAGGAGGCCACGCAGCCCTATCCCTACCTGAGCAAGACCGGGTTCTCGAACGACGTGCAGCGGGGATTCGTCGCGCTGGGTCTGTTCAAGGACCAGCAGGACGTGGACATGTCGCCCGAACAGTTCGGCACGGTGCGTCCCGGCGACATCAAGTACAAGGACGTGAACGGCGACGGCGTGATCACCGACGACGACCAGGTGCCCCTGTTCGCCTACTCCGGCGTCCCGCAGTTCATGTACGGCTTCGGCGCCGAGGTCCGCTACAAGAACTGGACGCTCAACGTGCTGTTCAAGGGCACGGGCAACAACTACTTCCTCTACGGCGGCAAGGACGGCTCGAAATTCGACGGCTACATCCCCTTCAACCAGGGTTACAAGGGCAACGTGCTGACGCTGGCCTACGATCCGGCCAACCGCTGGACCTCGGCCGAATACTCGGGCAACAAGGCCACGGAGAACCCCCACGCGCGCTTCCCGCGCCTCTCCTACGGCAACAACGCCAACAACACCAAACCCTCGACCTTCTGGAAGGGCAACGCCCGCTACCTGCGCCTGCAGGAGCTGAGCCTGAACTACAACCTGCGCACGCCGGGACTGCGCAAGGCGCTCGGCCTGCAGTCGATCGACTTCCAGGTCATGTGCGAGAACCTCGCCGTATGGGACGGAGTGGACATCTTCGATCCCGAGCAGGCCATGGACACGGGACACGCCTACCCCATCCCGCGCCGCTTCTCGCTGCAGATTTACCTGAACTTCTAATCCGGAACCTCTCCAACAACCATCGAACATGAAAAAGACATTCATCATATCCCTCGCCCTGGCCGGCAGCCTCGCCACTTCGTGCGACTTCCTGAACGTGGACGACTACTTCGAGGACACCTTCTCCGAAGAGAAAATCTTCGAGAGCCAGTACAATATCGAGCGCTACTTCAACGGCGCGGTGAACGAGCTGCCCAAAGAGGGCCGCATGTACTACTGGTGCAGCGAGCCGGGAGCCACCGGTTCGGACGAGGCCGTCAGTTGCGGAACTTTCTACAACGGCATCCTCGACGTCTCGTTCCCCGGCACGGAGCTGACCACCGACAAAATCTCCTACACGTCCACGGGCGGCTGGGACTGGGATTTCAACGTATGGCCCAAATGCTACAAGGTGATCCGCAAGATCAACACCATGCTGCCCCACATCGACGACGTGCCCGACATGAACGCCTTCGACAAGATGGAGTTCCGCGCCCGCTGCCGCTTCCTGCGCGCCTACGCCTACTACCGGATTCTCCAGAACCAGGGTCCCATGATCCTGGTGGGCGACCAGGTCTACGACACCAACGCCACGCCCGACTACTACCAGCGCGAGCGCAGCACCTACGACGAGTGCGTGGACTACATCTGCTCGGAGCTGGAGGCCGCGGCCGAGAACCTCGAGACCGAACAGCCGCTCGATCTCTTCGGAACCCCGACCAAAGGCGCCGCGCTGGCGCTGGTGGCGCGCCTCCGGTTGCAGGCCGCCAGCCCGCTCTTCAACGGCGGGACGGCCGCGCACCGCTACTTCGGCGACTTCAAGCGCAAGTCCGACGGCGTGCACTACGTCTCGCAGACCTACGACGAGCGCAAGTGGGCCGTGGCCGCTGCCGCCGCCAAGCGCGTCATGGACCTGGGCATCTACCGCCTGCACACGGTTCCGGCCGACGAGTACACCGTGCCCCTGCCCGCGAACGTCCCCTCGGCCGCCTTCCCGCAGGGTGCGGGCGGCATCGACCCCTTCCGCTCCTACTCGGAAATGTTCACCGGCGAGACGACCAACGTGACCAACCCCGAGCTGATCTGGGGCACGACGCAGAACGTCACCGACCAGCAGGACGTGGTCTTTCCCCTGAAACTGGGCGGCAACAGTTCGATCAGCATTCCGCAGCGCATCGTCGATGCCTACCGCATGGCCGACGGCCGCGACATCCACAACGCGAGCGCGGAGTATCCCTACGAGGACCGTCCCTACGACCAGACCTGCGTCACCACGGCCGACAAGCAGCTCTCGAAGAACTACCGCCTGCCCGGCGGCACGTACAAGGCCTATGACAACCGCGAGCCGCGCTTCTATGCGAGCATCGGCTTCTCGGGCGCCCTCTGGCAGATGGAATCGACCACCTCGGAGGAGATGCGCAACCAGATCGTCGAGTACTACAACGGCGCCAACGCCGGCAAGAACCAGGCGGGCGTGACGAACATCTACAACCTGACGGGCTACACCTGCCGCAAGTACGTCCACCCGCGCGACGCCCGCACGGGCAGCAACGCCCGCACGGTGACGAAGACCTTCCCGATCATCCGCTACGCCGAAATCCTGCTCTCCTACGCCGAGGCGCTGAACAACCTGACGACGACCCACGAGGTCAATGGCGAGAGCTATTCGCGCGACGAGAGCGCCATGGCCGAAGCCTTCAACCAGGTGCGCTACCGCGCCGGACTGCCCGGAGCCGAGGCGGCCGAGCTGGCGAATCCCGGGACCTTCAACGAGCTGATCCAGCGCGAACGCATGGTCGAGTTCCTCCACGAGAACCGCCGCTACTACGACATCTGCCGGTGGGGCATCTTCGAGGAGCTGGAGCGCGAACCGCTGACGGGCCTGAACGTCGATGCCGAAAAGTGGGAGGGATTCTACTCGCCGACCATCATCTCGTACCGCACCATCCGCGAACGCACGTTCAAGTCCAAGTACATGTTCATGCCGCTGCACCGCGACGAGCTGCGCAAAGTGCCGAGCCTGGACCAGAACCCGGGCTGGGAGAAATAGTCAATTCCTAAAAACATCCGCAAATGAAAGCATTCAGCAAAATAACGCTCCTCGCCGCGGCGGCCGCCTTCCTGGCCTCGTGCGAAATGGAATACTACAAGGAGGAGCTCTACCGCAAGGAAATCTTCATCGTCAGCGGCGAGAACAACATCCTCGGCCAGGAGTTCGAATACGGCGAGGAGGGCTGCGAAGGCAAGCTGGCCATCTACTCCAGCGGCACGACGAGCCTCGACGAGAATGTCACCGTGACCTTCGCCCTCGACCACGAGGCCATCGGCGAGTACAACAAGCGCAACTTCGACACCAAGTTCGAGGACTATGCGCTGGAGCTCCCCGAGGAGTACTACACGATCGACCCCATGAGCGTCGAGATGAAGGCCGGGACCAACTCCGAGCTGCTGCCCGTCACCGTCCGGATCGACGAGCTGCTGCCCGACGAGACCTACTTCATCCCGCTGCGCATCGAGTCCGTCTCCTCCTGCATGGCCTCGACCACGAAGAACTACGTGCTCTTCGAGATCCTGCGCAAGAACGACTACGCCACCACCAAGAGCGACACCTATTACACCATGACGGGAACCACGCAGTCGGGCTGGGTCATCGACAACATCTTCGGCTCCGACTCCCGGCGTCAGGCGATCAACTCCTCGAAGCTGGTCACTCCCGTAGGCAAGCACTCGATCCGCATCCTCCCGGGCGCCACGGCGGAGACCGAGGCGCTCGACATCCGCAACAACAGCATCCGCATCACGGTCGATCCCGAGACGTGGGTGAACGTGCCGATCTACGTCGAGGGCGAACTCACGGACGAGACGGTGCCCATGCAGAAGGTAACGATAGAACCCTATCTCGACAGCCAGGACGCCATCTCCGTCAGCGCCTCGCCGACGGACGTGAGCGCCTACGACCCCGCGACGGGAACCTTCTACCTCTACTACCGCTACAAGTACGCCACCGAATCGGGCAACAACTGGCAGGAGGTGCGCGAAACGATGACCCGCACCGAATACTAAACCTTTATCGCACCGAACCATGAAAAAACATATCATCACCCTCTGCGCCGCCGGCCTGTGCGCAGGCTCGCTGGCCGCATGCAACGACTTCGACAACCCGGCGATCCCCTACGACGAGGCGCCCGAAGCGCCCGAGGCGCTGACGCCCCCGACGATCGACCCGTCGTGGAATCTCCAGCTGATGCCCGACGAAGGGGGTCAGGACCCGCATGTCTTCGTTTACAAGGACAAGCGCTACGACGCGCTGTTCACCCGCACGCTGGGGTGGAACGGCGGCGACGGCGTGCTCACCACGGCGCTGCCCGACGGCAACGTCTTCTGGTCCTTCAACGACAGTTTCTACGGCGTCGTGGACGGCGAAACCCGCGCCCGGGGCGCATGCAGCTTCCCGCGCAACAGCCTCATGATCCAGAAAGGCGCGACGATCGCCTCGGGGACCGAAACCGACGACGACCTGGTATGGCTGGCCGACTACGTGCAGACGACCGATCCCTCGGCAGACCGCTACTACCAGGCCCGCACGCATATCCGCCACCCGAAAGCCTCGCTCTCCGACGAGGAGATCGAGAAAGGCGAGATCGACCAGGATTTCTGCTACTGGGCCGGCGACGCGGTCATCTACGACGATCCGGCTCGCGGAAAGATCCTACAGATGCTCTGGACGGGCGTGGAACCCGGCGCACTGAAGAACATCGACGGCTGCCTGCGGGAGTATTCGCTCGACGGCGAGCCCGGCGACGACACCTACATGTCGGTACTCTCGACCGACTACGACTTCAAGGCCGACGGGCTGGGCTACGGCTCGACCATGTTCGAGGACACGAAGGAAGGGCACATCTATCTCTACACGACCAAGCAGGAGGGGCTCGTCTCGCGCGTGCTGGTGGCCCGCACCGAGACGCTCGACCTGGGCAGCCCGTGGAGCTACTACATCCGCGACCTGAGCGGCGACTACCAGTGGCAGAGCACCGTGCCGACCGACGAGGAGATGGAGCGTTCGTACATCACCGCCGAGTCGGGGTCGATGCCGTGGGTGTTCGAGAAGGACGGAACCTACTACATGTGCATGGAGGGCTTCCCCTTCGGCCGCGACATCTACATCTACCGCAGCGAAAAGCCTTACGGGCCCTTCACCGACCGCACGCTGCTCTTCACGCTGCCCGCCACGCTCGACAAGCTGGGCAACCCCTATCCCCAGCGCTGGTACATGATCAACCTCCACCCGGCGCTCTCGCGGCAGGGCGAGCTGGTCTTCTCGACCAACAGCGATCCGAACAACTTCTGGGACAACTTCAACCGCGTGGGCAGCGCCGACTTCTACCGCCCGTTCTTCTTCCGCGTCTATAACTGGGAACACGTTTACGACACGGATACGGAGGACGACGGACAAACGCAACCCGACACGGAAACGGAAGGCGCAGAATAAAGGCAGGCCCCTCAACGTACGCCTCCGCCGGGCGGCCGGAACGCGGCTGCCCGACCCGGAGGCGGAACGGACCGAAAACGACTCGAACCGATGAAGAGAATCCTTCCATACGCACTCCTGCTGCTCGGCCTCACCGCCGCCGATGCGTTCGCAACCGCACCGGCCGGCGAGGTTCCGGAAGCGGAACCGCGGGAGACCTCCCGGCGGCCGGAGCGGCGGGATACGCCCCGCCTCGAACGGCTCACGTGCGAGGGGCTGACCGACCCGCCGGCCATCGGCGTCGCCGCGCCCCGGCTGGGGTGGCAACTGCGTTCCGGCCGGCAGGGCGACGCGCAGCGCAGCTACCGCATCGAGGTCGCCTCGGACAGCCTGCTGCTCGCCGCCGGGAAGGCCGACCTCTGGGATTCGGGCGAGGTGCGCTCCCCGCGCTCGGTGGCGGTTCCCTACGGGGGCCGTCCGCTCGGGGCCCGCACGCAGTGCTGGTGGCGCGTCACGGTCCGCACCGAAAAGGGCGGCAGGCGCGTCGTCTCCCCGATCGCCCGCTTCGGCGTCGGCCTCACGGACCCGGCGGTCGTCGCCGGACGGTTCATCGGCCTCGAAGGCTCGGGAGCCACGGCCGTGCTGCTGCGCCGGAGGTTCGACCTCCCCGAAACGGGGGATGCGGCCCTGCTGCACGTCAATTCGCTGGGTTACCACGAAGTCTGGATCAACGGCCGCAAGGCGGGCGACGCCTGCCTCGCTCCGGCCCTCTCGCAGCTCGACAAACGCTCGCTGTGGGTGACCTACGACGCCGCGCCCTACCTGCGCGAAGGCGTGAACGAGGTAGTGATCTGGCTCGGACAGGGATGGTACAAACGCGGCACGTTCGGCCGCTGGCAGCCCGACGAGCCCTACACCGAACCGCTCGTGCGGGCGCAGATCGACACGCGGACCGACGGCACGTGGCAGACCGTCTGCCGCACGGACCTCTCCTGGCGCGCGGCGCTGAGCGGCTACCGCGACACGGGGTCGTGGAACGCCCTCGACTTCGGCGGCGAGGAGGTCGATGCGCGGCGCAACCCGCGCTCGATGGCTCCGGACGATCTGGCCGCGCTCGACTGGCGGCCGGTGATCGCACGCGACAAGCCCGGCCACCGCGCAACGCCCCAGACGGTCCAGCCCGACCGCGTGCAGGAGCGGCTGCTGCCGCACGAACTGCGCGAAACGGCCCCCGGCGTCTGGCGGCTCGACTTCGGACGGGTCGTCACCGGATGGCTGGAGGCCGATTTCGAAGAGCTGCTCCCCGGCGCGCGCGTCGAGATCGCGTACAGCGACGCGACGGAGCCCGACGGGAGCCTCGCAGACCAGCGGCAGCGCGACACCTACATCGCCTGCGGCGACCGCAACGGCGAACGCTTCACCAACAAGTTCAACCACCACGCCTTCCGCTACGCCGAGGTGCGCGGACTGGCGCGGACGCCCCGCCGGGAGGATTTCCGGGCGCTGGCGATCCGCACCGACTACCGTCCGGAAGCGGAGTTCGCCTCGTCGGACGCCGACCTGAACGCCATCCACGACATGATCGCCCGCACGCTGGCGTGTCTGGCCTACAACGGCTACATGGTCGATTGCCCCCATCTCGAACGCGCGGGATACGGCGGCGACGGCAACTCCTCGACCGAGATCCTGCAAACCCTCTACGGCGTGGCCCCGCTCTACGCCAACTGGGTGCAGGCGTGGGACGACGCGATGCGTCCGGGAGGCAGCCTGCCGCACGTGGCCCCCAACGCCGGGGCGGGCGGAGGAGGCCCCTACTGGTGCGGTTTCCTGGTCATGGCCCCGTGGCAGACGTGGCTCAACTACGGCGACCCCTCGCTCGTCGAGCGGCACTACCCCGCCATGCGGGAGTGGATCGGCTACGTCGAGCGGCACATGCGCGACGGCCTGCTGACCCGATGGCCCGACACCCCCTACCGGGACTGGTTCCTCGGCGACTGGCTCGCGCCGCGGGGCGTCGATACGGGCAACGAAGCCTCCGTATCGCTGGTGAACAACTGCTTCGTCAGCGACTGCTACGCCAGGATGGCGCAGATGGCCCGCCTGACGGGCCGCCCGGACGAGGCCGACGGCTTCGAGGCGCGCCGCGAGGCGCTCAACCGCACGATCCACGCGCGGTTCTACGACCCCGCGACGCAGACCTACGCCACCGGCTCGCAGCTCGACATGGTCTATCCGATGCTGGTGGGGGCCACCCCCGACTCGCTCCGCGGCGCCGTGCGCGAAAGGCTCTTCCGCCTGACGCGCGAGGCGATGCGCGACCACATCGGCGGCGGACTGGTCGGCGTGCCGCTCATCACGCGCTGGGCCATCGAGGAGCGTTGCCCGGAGTTCATCTACCGGATGCTCAAACAGCGCGACTACCCGGGCTATCTGCACATGATCGACCACGGCGCGACCACGACGTGGGAATACTGGAGCGGCGAGCGCAGCCGCGTGCACAACTGCTACAACGGCATCGGCACGTGGTTCTACCAGGCCCTCGGCGGGCTGCGCACGGACCCCGCGCACCCCGGCTACGAGCACGTGCGGATCGACCCGCAGATTCCCGCGGGCGTCACCTGGTGCCGGATCGCCAAGGAGACGCCCTACGGACGGATCGAGGTCGGCTGGCGGCTCGACGAGGGCACGCTCCGCATCGACGTCGTGCTGCCCCCGGGCGTCACCGCCGCGGCCGCCGTGCCCGACGGAACGCGCGCGCTGCGCCACAACGGCCGCCGGGGCGACCCCGCACAGCCGCAACTGGAGCTGGAGAGCGGCCGCCACCGCCTGACATTCGCCCTCGACGCGGCCCCCGGGACGGAAACCCCGTCCGCGGACGGCCCGAAGATACGACCCGCCCACCGAAAAACGAACCCTTAAAAACCGCTTTCGCCTATGACGCTCTGAAGACCCGGAACAAGCAACGCAACACCCCGGCCCCCGGGCAAGGGGGCACTACCAACCGAACATACCAAAAATCAATACGCTATGAAAAAATACGTCATCATGATCGCCGCCGCGCTCTCCGCATGTGCATTCTCCTCATGCGACGAAGAGACGACGCTCCCGTACATTCCGGTCGAAAAGCCGGAAGACAACACCCCGCCCTCGGGCGAAGACCCGGAGACCTACACCGTCACCTACCGGCTGGACAAGGTGCTGTTGTGCTCCCCCGACAACACGAACGGCCTGGACATTTCCGGCAAGTTGGACTACTTCTCCCCGCTGCGCATGACGCTCAACGTTTCGCCGCTGGGAACCACCGTCGTATTCGAAAACGACGAAGTGCCCTTCTCGCCCTTCGCCGGACTGATACCCGAAGGGGGGGGGCCGATCGCCTGCGAGCTGGACTCCGACGTGACACCCAACGTGCTGCGCATCAAGGATTCGGACACCGTGCTGGCCACCTTCGAACAGGACGGATTCACCACCGAGTTCCGGTTGGACAGCCGCCTGCTGACCTACAAATACAAATTCAAGAGCCTCTAACACCTTCCGACCATGAAAAGAATCACGAAACATAAGCTGCTTTTCGGCGCGCTCGCCGCGGCGCTGCCGCTGTTCGTCGTCTCCTGCCTCTACTTCGACAACATCAGCCAGCCCGAACGGGCCCTGCCCGGCTCCGAAATCGAAATCACGGCCCAGCTGCGGGTCGAGCCGGGCACGAACGACAAGGGACGTCTGGTCTTCGCCATGCTCGTCCCGAAGGCGTGGAACGCCGCGGAGACCGCATCGCTCAGCGTGACCACGAAGGATTACAGCCAAAACAAGAACGGGGACCCCGAAGTCGTGAACGAACCGCTCGAACCGATGCCCGCCGGGGAAAAAGACCCCAAGACGGGCAAGCCGTGGAGCGAAGCCTTCATGCAGGTCATGGGGCTGGGCGACAACGCCGGCCTCCCGGAGCAGACGGAGATGGAGTGGGTCGTATGGCGCTCCTCGACCGCATTTGAAATCTGGGACAAGATCACCAACCCGGACAACACGGAGACCAAGTTCAATCCCGTGCACGCCGACGTGAACATCCGGCTGAAAACCGGCTCCGAACCGCTCACCTGCTACCTGGGGTACAGCTACGGATACGACAGCTACGGCCTCAGCGTCGATGAGAAGCGCCATGCGGACGCGCAGTTCAAGTCCCTCACGGTCTCCGACAGGGTGTTCTCCACGACCCCCTCGGTGTTCCGCTACGGCGACGTGTTCGGCATCACCTTCTCGCCCTCCGGAACCGCGCTGGAAGGTGCTCCGGAGATCTACCTCTGCGGCACGGCCGTCCACGACGGCGGACAAAGGACCGAAATCAAGACCGCCGGGGACAAGAACCGCATGACGCCCGTCGAGGGACGCTTCGAGAAGTTCTTCTGGCCGAAGGACCTCTTCGGACTTCCGAACGACGCGGTGATCGAGGAGCTGCACTTCCACTTCATCAACGCCGACGGCAGCATCGCGGTCATGGACGACGAGAACGGCGGCGGGGAGTTCTTCGTCGAGCAGTCGGCCGAATAACGGCGCACGGGTCCGGCCGGATGCCCGGCCGCCCCGTCCGAAGCCCGCTCCGCATCGCGCGGGGCGGGCTTCGCCGCGCCATGCGGCGGCGAAAAAAGCGGAGGGCGGACGAAATCCGGCAAAAAACACTACCTTTGTGAAAAATACCGCGACACGCCATGAAAACAGCCTGCCTGCAATTCAATCCCATACAGGAGAACACCTATGTCGTCTGGGACGACACGAAGCAGTGCGTCGTCATCGACGCCGGGAACTCCTCGCCGCGCGAGGACGCCGCGCTGGACAACTTCATCGCCGGACACGGGCTCGAACCCGTCATGGCCATCAACACCCACGGCCATTTCGACCACACGCTGGGCGTCGGACACCTCAAGGAGCGCTACGGCATTCCCTTCGCCCTCTCGGGCAAGGACCGCTTCCTGCTGGACAACGCCTCGGCGAGCGGCTCGGTCTTCGGCGTGAAGGTGGGCGCGATGCCCCCGGCGGAGATCGACCTCGACGGCACGCCCGAAATCCGCTTCGGACGGACGACCCTCCGCGTGATCCCCACCCCGGGCCACACCCCGGGCCACGTGGCGTTCTACGAGCCGCAGGCGAAAGCGCTCTTCACGGGCGACACGCTCTTCCGCGAGTCGATCGGCCGCACGGACCTGCCGGGCGGCGACTACTCGTGGATCATGCGTTCGATCCTCGACTCGCTGCTTCCGCTGGGCGAAGAGGTGCACGTCTATCCCGGTCACGGTCCGGAGACGACCATCGGCCACGAAACGCTCTACAACCCCTTCATCGTCGAGGTGCTGAACGACGAGGTGAACTACAAAAACTGACGGTTTGAAAAAGACGCTCCACCGCATCCTCTACCGCACGCTCCCGCTCGAAGGCTACCTCCGGGCGGTGAGCCGCCTGTTCTTCCTCTGGCAGCGGCTCGGACTGGGCCGCCGCGCCCCCGAGACGGAGTACGTTTACCACCTGCCGCAGCTCGTGCGCGCAGGGGACACGTGCATCGACATCGGCGCCAATCTGGGTTACTACGCCCGGACGATCTCCCGCCTCGCAGGCCCCGCAGGCCGCGTCTATGCCGTGGAACCCGTAGCCCCGATCCGCAAGGTGCTGAGCCGCAACCTCCGCCGGTGCGGCAACACGGAGATCCTCCCCTTCGCGCTCGGGGCGGCCGCCGGTCCGGTCCGCATGGGCAACGACTCGGCACGCGAAAACGGCTACTTCGGCACGGGCCGGAATTTCGTGAACGAGGGCGGCGGACGGAGCGACGTGGAATTCACGGCCGAAATGCGCCGCGGCAGCGAGCTGTTCGCCCGCCTGCCGCGCCTGGACTTCATCAAGTGCGACATCGAGGGGTACGAGGCGGTGGTCATGGAGGAGATGCGGCCGCTGCTCGAACGCTTCCGCCCCACGGTGCTCATCGAGACGGGCGGCGAAAACCGGCCGCGGATCGTCCGCCTTTTCACCCGGCTGGGCTATGCGGGCTACACGCTCGACCGCGGCCGCGAGATTCCCCTGAGCCCCGGAAGCACGAAGGACATCATCTTCCGGCCCGGCGCGGAACGCCCCGAGGGCCGGTAACGACAAACACGACCGACATGCACCAGTACGACCGGCTCCAGCGCATTCTGACGGGCAAACCGTTCCACTACACGGTAATGTTCTTCATCGTGGCCTCCATCGCGGCGGTCATCGGCAGTTCGTTCGAAACGATGCGCCCCTACCGCCACCTGCTCTTCGGGATCAATTACCTCGCATCGTTCGTCTTCCTGGTCGAATACGTGCTGCGCATCGTCGCGGCTCCGGCCCGCTACCCCGGCAGAAGTCCGTTCCGGGCGCGGGTCCGCTACCTCTTCTCGTTCTACGGCGCGGTGGACTTCGTGGCCGTGCTGCCCTTCCTGCTGGTCTATCTTTTCAAGGACACCCCTTCGGTCCACATCATCACGCTGGCATACATCTTCATCGTCTTCAAGCTCATCCGCCACTCGCGCTCGTTCCGGTTCATCGGGGAGGTCCTTTCGGCCGTACGCGAGGAACTCGTCACGGCCTATACCGCCTGCGGCATCATGGTCTGCTTCTCAGCGATCCTCATGTACTACATCGAACGCAACGCCCAGCCCGAAGCGTTCGCCAATATCGGCGACGGCCTGTGGTGGTCCATCGTGGCATTCACCACGGTCGGCTACGGCGACATCTACCCGATCACCCCGCTGGGGAAACTCCTGAGCAGCCTCATCAGTCTGATCGGAATCGCCATGATCGCCATCCCGACCGGTATCATCAGCTCGTCGTTCATCAACCTGCTGCAACAGAAAAACAAGAAAGAGTAACACCCAAAACGTCCGACAACGATGCGAATAGACATCATATCCTCCGTTCCCGACCTGCTCGCCTCGCCGCTGAACGAATCCATCCTCAAGCGGGCGCAGGAGAAGGGGCTCGTCGAGATCGTCGTCCACAACCTGCACGACTACGCCCACGACCGCCGCAAGACCACCGACGACTACCCGTTCGGCGGCGAGGCGGGGATGGTGATGAAGTGCGAGCCGGTGTTCGAGCTGGTCGAGAAGCTCCAGGGAGAACGCACCTACGACGAGATCATCTACACCTCGCCCGACGGCGTCCGCTACGACCAGCACGAAGCCAACCGCCTCTCGACGCTCGGGAACATCGTCATCCTCTGCGGCCATTACAAGGGCATCGACCACCGCATCCGCGAGCACCTCATAACGCGCGAGATCTCGATCGGCGACTACGTGCTGACCGGCGGCGAGCTGGCCGCCTGCATCATCGCCGACTCGGTGGTGCGGCTCATTCCCGGAGCCATCGGCGACGAGGCTTCGGCTCTGACCGACTCGTTCCAGGACAACCTGCTGGCGCCGCCCGTTTACACGCGGCCCGCCGAATTCCGCGGATGGAGGGTTCCCGACGTGCTGCTGTCGGGCGACTTCGCCCGGATCGCCCGCTGGCAGGACGAACAGGCGTGGGAGCGCACCGAACGGCTGCGGCCCGACCTGCTGGACGACGGAAACCGGAACGAGGTCCCCAAAACACCGGAAAGATGAAATACTACCTCATCGCCGGGGAGCCTTCGGGCGACCTGCACGGCGCAAACCTGATCGAAGGGCTGAAAAAGGCCGACCCCGCGGCGGAGTTCCGCTTCTGGGGCGGCGACCGCATGGCCGCGGCGGGCGGCGCGGAGAACCTGCGCAAGCACTACCGCGAAACCTCGTTCTTCGGCATCGTGCAGGTGCTGAAGAACCTCCGCACGATCCGCCGCCAGATGCGCGAATGCCAGGAGGACGTGGCGGCATGGCGGCCCGACGTGCTCGTCGCGGTGGACTACCCGGGATTCAACATGAAGATGGCCCGCTGGGCGAAGGAACACGGCATCCGGGTCTTCTACTACATCGCCCCGAAGGTGTGGGCGTGGCGCGAGTGGCGCGTGAAGGCGATCCGCGAATACGTAGATCGCCTGTTCGTCATCTTCCCCTTCGAGCGGGACTACTTCCCCCGCCACGGCATCCGGCCCGTCTTCGAAGGCAACCCGCTCGTGGACGCCATCGAGGCGCGGCGGCCGTCGCTGCCGTCGCCCGCGGAGTTCCGGCGGAAGCACGCGCTGGACGACCGTCCGATCGTCGCCCTCGTGGCCGGAAGCCGCCGGGGAGAAATCCGCGACAACCTGCCGCTCATGGTGCGGCTCGCCGGACGTTTTCCCGAATACCAGTTCGTCGTGACGGGCGTTCCGTGGCTCGAACGCGCGCTCTACGACCGCTACCTGGCCGGAAGCGGCATCCGCTGCGTCTGCGACCAGACCTACGAGACGATCGCCGCGGCCGAAGCGGCGGTTGTGACCTCCGGGACGGCGACCCTCGAAACGGCCCTGCTCGGAACGCCCGAGGTGGTCGTCTATCGCACGCTCTGGTTCCAGGTCAAGCTGCAACCCTACGTGCTGAAAGTCCCCTGGGTGTCGCTCGTGAACCTCAATCTCGGCCGTGAGGCCGTCGCCGAGATCATCCAGTCGGACCTCTCCATCGAACGCGCCGAGCGGGAGCTGCGGGCGATTCTGCCGGGCGGCTCCGGACGCGCGCGGATGCTCGCCGACCTGGCCGAACTGCGCGCCGTGATCGGCGGCCCGGGCGCCAGCGAACGCTTCGCCCGGCGGATGGTCGGGGAACTGCGAGACGACACAAAACAATAACTGGCATGGAACTGTCATCCCACCTTCTAACCGGGACGCTCCTGATCGTCTGCGGCCTGCTGGCAAAACGGTTCCCGATGCTCATTTCGGGATACAATACCATGCCGGAGGAAAAACGGAAAAACGTGGACATCGAAGGACTTTCGTCGTTCGTGCAGCGGCATCTGGTGATAATCGGTTGTCTATGGATACTGCTCGCCACGACGCTCGCCTTGACGGACCAACAGGACGCCCTGCCGGTAATTCTGGTCATCTACCTGCCGGTTTACGTAATCTGGATGGTGGTCCGTGCCCAGCGTTACGACCACAACGAACGGAAACGATGAAGATCATCTGCATAGAGGGCAACTACCCGCCGCACGGCGGCAACGGAGCGGAACCCGGGGCGGAACCCGTCTGGTTTCTCAAACCCGATACGGCAATGCTGCGCAACAACGACCCGTTCTACATTCCCCGCTTCACGCGGGAGGTGCATGCCGCCTGCGGGCTGATCGTGCGCATCAGCCGCGTCGGACGGGCCGTCTCCGAACGGTTCGCGCACCGTTATTACGACGAAGTGGGAGTGGGCATCGACTTCACGGCCCGCGACCTGCAGCGGCAGGCCGCCGCCGAAGGGCTGCCGTGGGAGCGCGCGAAGGCGTTCGACCACTCGATAGCCCTCCCGCCGCGGTTCGTCCGGCTCGCGGAGGCGGGAGGCGACGTCGCACGGCTCCGCTTCGCTCTCGACGTGAACGGAGAGCGCCGCCAGACGGGCGACATGCGGGAGTTGCTCTTCCCGGTGGACCGGCTCATCGCCGCCGTGTCGCAGTACATGACACTGCGCATGGGCGACCTGCTCTTCACCGGAACCCCGGCGGGCGCAGGCCCCGTGCAGGCGGGCGACAACCTGCGCGCGACGCTCGAAAGATACGGAATGCTCGACTTCGACATCCGCTGACCGACGCCCGGCACGGAAAAGCCGGAACCCGAATACGGATACGAAAACACCCGAAAGGAAAAACGACACGAACATGCTGCTTCACGAACAACTCCGGAATTACCGCCTGCTGCTGGCCTCGCAGTCGCCGCGGCGGCGCGAACTGATGACCGGCTGCGGACTTCCCTACGAACTCGCCCCGAGGTTCGACTGCGCGGAGGTCTATCCCGCCGGCCTCGCGGCCGAGGAGGTTCCCCTCTACCTCTCGCGCCTCAAGAGCGAAGCCTATCCCGCGCCGCTCTCCGGACGGGACATTCTCCTGACGGCCGACACGGTCGTCGTGCTCGACGGCGAGGTGCTCGGAAAGCCCCGCGACCGGGAGGACGCCGCGGGGATGCTCCGCCGGCTGTCGGGACGCCGCCACACGGTCGTCTCGGGCGTGACGCTCCGCACGACCGGGAGGATGCACTCCTTCGAAGCGCGCACCTCGGTCTGGTTCCGCCCGCTCGCCGACGAGGAGATCGCCTACTACGTGGACGCCTTCCGCCCCTTCGACAAGGCGGGGTCGTACGGCATCCAGGAGTGGATCGGCTATGCCGCCATCGAGCGCATCGAAGGCTCGTTCTACAACGTCATGGGACTTCCCATCCAGAAAGTATATGTCGAACTAACCCGATTTCTCAACGAATGAAACGCACGCTGCTGACCCTGTTCGCGGCCCTCGCTGTCCTGCCTGCTCTGGCCGACGAGGGCATGTGGCTTCCGAGCCTCATCTCGGAGCGCATCGACGACATGCGCTCGAAAGGATTCCGCCTCACGGCCGAAGACATCTATTCGATCAACCAGGCCTCGATGAAGGACGCCGTGGTGCTCTTCGACGGCGGCTGCACGGGCGAGCTGGTCTCGCCCGAAGGGCTGCTGCTCACCAACCATCACTGCGGCTACGACGCCATCCAGCGCCACTCGACCGTCGAGCACGACTACCTCACGCACGGATTCTGGGCCATGTCGCGGGCCGAGGAGCTGCCCAACGAAGGGCTCAACGTCCGCTTCCTCGTGCGCATGGAGGAGGTGACCGACCGCCTGAAGGCCGGGGAGACGGCCGAGGAGATCGTCCGCCGGGCCGAGGCCGAAGGCAAGGGTTTCAGGGCCTCGGTCGAGCAGATGTACTACGGCAACCAGCAGTTCCTGTTCGTTTACCGCCAGTTCGACGACGTGCGCCTGGTGGCCGCGCCGCCCTCGTCGATCGGCAAGTTCGGCGGCGACACCGACAACTGGATCTGGCCCCGCCACACGGGCGACTTCTCCGTCTTCCGGATCTACGCCTCGAAGGACAACGAACCGGCGGCCTACTCGCCCGACAACGTTCCCTACCGCCCCGGAAAGTTCTTCACCGTCTCGGCCGGAGGCGTCGGCGAGGGCGATTTCACGATGATCTACGGATTCCCGGGCAACACGCAGGAGTACATCCTCTCGGACGCCGTGCGCTACATCGCCGAGCGCTCCGACCCGGCGAAGATCGCCATCCGCACGGGCCGTCTCGACCTGATCCGCGAGGCCCAGCAGTCCGACCCCGAACTGCGCATCCACTACGCCGCCAAGCAGGCCACGATAGCCAATGCCTGGAAGAAGTGGCAGGGCGAGGCGCTGGGCATCGGCCGCCGCGGCACGGCGGAGACCAAGCGCGCCTACGAGGAGGCGTTCGAGGCCTGGGCGCAGGACAAACCCGCATACCGCGACGTCGTGAAGCGGCTCCGCGAGGAGTACGCACGCATCGCAGACCCCTATTTCGCCCGCGAGATCACCGCCGAAACGATCTACGCGCTGCCGGCGAAGTACACCGCCGAGGAGCGCGCCGAGGCGGTGTTCGCCAGACGCGAGGCCACCGAACGCGCGCAGTGGAAATACCTCTTCGGAGAGTACGCCCGCCGCTGTCCGGTGCAGTACCAGACGCCCGCGTTCCTGCGGGGCGTGGCCTCGGAAGGATCGCCCGAAGCCTACGCCGAACGGATGTTCGACGGGGTGTGGAGCGGCCGCGACACCACGGCCGTCACGGCGCTGCGCGACGACTCCCGGCGGATGCTTTCGCACATCACGTGGCTGCTGGGGACCAAGTCGCTGCGCAACCTCACGAGCAGCCGCCTCAACGAGCTCTACACCCTCTACATCCGGGGTCTGCGCGAGTGGGACCGCGAGCGCGCCTTCTATCCCGACGCCAACCTGACGCTGCGCGTGGCCTACGGCTCGGTGGCCGGATACCGGTACGCAGACGGAGAGTACCACAAACCGCTGACGACCCTCGACGGCATCATCGCCAAGGACAACCCCGAGATCTACGACTACGACATCCCGCAGGTGCTGCGCGACCTCCACGCATCGAAGGACTACGGCCGCTGGGGCGTGGAGATCGGCGGCAGGAAAACCGTGCCGGTCTGCTTCCTGGCGACGAACCACACCACCGGGGGCAACTCCGGATCGCCCGTACTGAACGCCCGCGGCGAACTGGTGGGCATCAACTTCGACCGCACGTGGCTCTCGACGATGAGCGACATCGCCTTCGATCCGGACATCTGCCGCAATATCGCCGTGGACATCCGCTACGTGCTCTTCGTGATCGACCGCGTGGGCGGCGCCGGTTACCTTCTCGACGAAATGAAAATCCGGAGGTAAAAAGGCGCGGAAGCGGAGGTCGTAAGCGAAAAATCGTTATCTTGCTCCCGGAACACCCGAAAACAGACCCCATGAAACAGATCCCATCCGCCGTACGGACCGCGATCCTGTTGCTGCCGCTGCTCCTGTCGGCGGCCTGCGGCAAAGAGGGCGCGGGCGACGACCCGGCGCCCGGCAGGACCGGCATAGCGAACGCCTCCTGGGAGGAGGTCGAACAAATCGCCGCGTCGGGAGCGCAGAAAGCGTACACCTTCACCTCCCCCGCCCTCTGGTCCGCCGAAAGCAGCGCTCCCGGGTGGTGCGAGGTGCTCACCGAATCGGGCCCCAAGGGAAACGCGACGCTCCGGATCGCCGTGGCGCCCAACACCGGCAGCACGGCCCGCTCGGCGACCGTGCGGATCACGGCCGGAAACTTCCTCCCGGCGAGTTTCAAGGTGATTCAGGGATCCCCGACCGACGGTCCTGCCGTCAATGCCCGGGCGGATGCGGCGCTCGCGCGCTACTACCTCTGGAACGAAGCCTACCGGAAGGTGGAACGCGACCTGTCGATCCCCTACGCCGGTCCATACGACAACTTCGTCCACCATACGCTGATGGGGATGAGCGCGAACACGCTCGACAGGAAGTACGACGAACGGAGCGGAGGCTACCGTCTCTACTCCTACCTGCTCCGCACCCCGGCCTCGGGCGCGAAGGCCCCTGCCGCACGGAGCGGCGTGAACCACGGCATCACGAAACCCGCGCCGACACCGGGCTACGGCATCGGCAGCTACACGCTCGTCTCGTTCACCGACCATGACGGCCGCCCGACGGGCGGTATCGGGCTGTGCCCGACGAGCATTCTGCCCGGGTCGCCGCTCGAGAGGGCGGGATTCCGGCGCGGCGACATCATCGCCGAAGTGGACGGAAAGACACCCACGGAAAGCACCTACGCCGCGATCTTCACAAGCCTGCTCTCCCCGGCGGACGGCGCGGAGGTCGAGCTTACGCGCAACGAAGCCGATGCACGCCCCGTACGGGTCGCCGCCGAGCGGCTGGACCCGACGCCGATCATCCGCGCCGAGGTGCTCGACGGAACGCAGGTGGGGTATATCGTTTACGAGAGCTTCGACGCGGCCTACGACGACGATCTGCTGGACGCCGTAAAGCGGCTCAGGGAAGAGGGGATCACCGACCTCGTGCTCGACCTGCGCAACAACGGCGGCGGACATGTGATTTCGTCGAACATGCTCTCCTCCTGCATCGGCGGCGCGGCGTGCCGGGACAAAGTCTTCCAGTTCTACCGCTACAACGAGGAGTGCATGGCCTCCTGGGAGCAGACCGCCGAGCTTTTCGGACAGAAATACGACCCGGCAGCGGAACGTTTCTACGAGAAATTCTACGACGGCGACTATTACGGCGTCGATCTGACGGACCGCACGCTCGGCCTCGGCCGCCTGTTCGTCCTCGCCACCGGCAGTACGGCCTCGGCGAGCGAGGCGCTCGTGAACGGCCTGCGGGGCATCGGATTCGAGGTCACGCTCATCGGCGAACGCACCAACGGCAAGAACGTCGGCATGAATGTCTTCGAATGGCGGGACCTGGAGGGATACGACTACGAATTCGCCCCCATCACGTTTCAGGGATACAATGCCGAAATGCGGACGGTGGACCCCGCAGGCATCGAACCCGACTTCGCGGTAAGCGAAACGGAGAGCGGATGGTTCGAGGATTTCGGTCCCGGGGAACCGCTCCTGCGCAAGGCGCTCGAACTGATCGGGGCGGCCGTTCCCGCACCCGCCCCGACACGCTCCGCCGCAACCGTCGGAGCCGTGCCGAGAGGCCCCGTCCGCAACGCCTCCGTCCATCCGTCGGGCATGATCGGCCCCCGCGGCATCGTCCCGGAGGAGACCGGGACGGAAAACGGGGAGAAGGCCGGGTGCGACAAAAAACAGCATTAACGGCCCAAAAATTTGGCGAATAAAAATTTATGCCCTATATTTGCACACCGAATCCCGGAAACGGGAGGTCAGCCCAGGTGGTGAAATTGGTAGACACGCTACTTTGAGGGGGTAGTGAACAATTGCGTTCGTGCAAGTTCGAGTCTTGTCCTGGGCACTTAAAGGCGCTGAATATCAGCGCCTTTTCTTTTATGTATGATGAAATCCCGGGAATCCGGTCAGTCGTCAGTCCCGGCAGGCAGTCTGAAGCAGCCGCTCCCGGCGAGAATCGGAGCGCCCCCCACGTCCACACGCAAATAGCGCATCGCAGCCGCGATCTTGCTATGCCCCAATGCCTTCGAAATCGCTGCCAAAGGCACATCTTTCGCCTTGAGAAGATTCGCGGCGAAGGATCGACGGGCCGTATGCGCCAAGACCGGTTCGCACGCCGCGATGCGCGCCGGATCACCCGGTCCGTGCAGCGTTCCGGCCACTGCTCCGGTATCCGGCCGTTCGCAGACGAAGCAGTCCTTCGTCTGTCAGGAAGACCGGAGCGCCGCCTCTGGTCGCAGCAGGCAAATAAAGCGTCCGAACAGAACGGAATATGCCGTTCCGTACCGCATTCTCCCGCTTTCATCCGTTTTCGGAGAAATTGAAAAACAAATCGCTACTTATCCGTCGCTTTTCCGGAATCGGGGAAAAAGAGGCTTGGGAATCCTTCCGTATCCCGCTTTATCATACCGTTCACCTAAAATTAAAGTTTTTGAAATAGAAAAAGCCATCCGTATGTGAGCGAGTTTTTGTATATTTGAAAATGGATTCGGAAAACTGCGGTCGTCCGGACCGCCCGGATTTGAAAAGATGGAGAACCTGAACGCTCATTCGGCCGATTTCCGGCAATTCTTTCTGGCGCATTACGAAACGTTGTGCGTCCGGGCTTTCCGACTGGTCCACGACCGCAAACTCTCCGAGGATATCGTGCAGGACGTCTTCCTGATGCTGTGGGAACGGCGGGAGGAGATCGACTTCTCGCGTCCGGTGCTGCCCTACCTGATGACGGCCGTACGGAACCGGAGCATCGATTGTCTCCGCAGCCGCAAGTCGCACGGCGAAGGCTCCTGCGGACTCGATACGCTCGACGGATATGTCCGCCGCCTGGTCGCCGACCGCTGCGAAGGGGAGTTCGACCTTTCGTGGCTTCGGCACGAGATCGACGACGGCGTATCGCAGCTCTCCGAGCAGTGCCGGCGCGTCTTTTTGCTGAGCCGGAAGGCCGGACTGAAGAACCGCGAGATCGCCGAGCAGCTCAACATCAGCGTCAAGGCCGTGGAGAAACACATCGGCATGGCCCTGTCGAAGCTGCGTCTCAGGCTGAGCCGCAGCGGCTTCTTCAGCCTGTTCCTCTGACCGCGCATTCTTTTTCCGGAAGATCCGCCCCGATTCCCGCGGCGCCGCATGCGGCAAGGACCCGACCGCATGGCCGGGCCCTTGCCCTTTTTCCGGCGGAACGGACAATCCGCCCCTATTTCAGCGGGAACTCGTGCGAGTGGGTCACCGTCCCTTCCGGCCCGTAGATGCGGACCGTGATCCTGCCGTCGCCGACGTCGCACCTGAGCAGGCTCGCGTTGTCATTCACCAGCACCGGAAAACGAACTTCGTCGTTGGCCGGGCGGAACGAGTAACGGTGCGTATGTCCCGACAACATCACGTCGATGTCCGCATCGTTCAGGATCGGCAGGAACAGCTCCTCGAGGTGAATGTTGCCGTGCCAGGTTCCGTTCCCGAGCGGGATGTGCAGCAGCACGATGCGGGCCGAGGCATTGCGGAACTCCTCCGAGGCGACCGTTTCGCGCAGCCAGGCAGCCTCCTCCTCGCGGTATGCGTCGTAAGCCCCCAGCCCGCCGTATTCAATATCCGAATCAGGTTTGTCCTCACCGCAGTCGAGCATGAGCACCGCCACCGATCCGGCCATGTAGAGTTTGTAGTAGCAGCCCCCGACCTTGGGGAAATACTCCTGGAGGAAGTCGGCATAGACTCCGCGCGTTTCGTGGTTGCCGCGGTTGTAGAGGATCGGCGTCTCGGAGGCGAAGGCCCCGACCGAGGCGTCGATGAAATCGCGGTAGAGCTGTCCGGGGCTTTCGGTGCTGTTCGACATGTCGCCGTTGAAGGCCACGAAGTCGATCTGTGCGAAGTCGATCGGACGGCAGAGCCCGGCCATGCAGTCGGCCCGCCCGTGGATGTCGTTCAGAACGACGAACGAAAGGTCGCACCCCGACGCGGGGAGGGTCCTGAAGGCGAACGGCTGGCGCGAATAGACGTTCGACGCCGCGATGTCGCCGTAATAGACCTTGTCGTTGTATTTCCACTCGCGCACCTCCTGCGAGAAGATGCGGTAACGGTATTTCGTACCGGGACGCAGCCCTTTCAGGCGGATGCTGTGCAGCGTTTTGTGGGCCTGTTTGCGTCCGGCGACGGTCTCGTAGCGGCGTTCGTGTTCCGCGGCGTAGAAGCTGCGCCCGTCGTCCTCGGCCACTTCGACCCACGAAAGGGCGGGTTTGCTGGTGGTCCAGACCACCGTGACGCCGTCCGATGTCAGGTCGCAGAGCCAGGGGCCGTGCGTGATCTTGAAATCCTGCGCCAGGAGGGTCGTACACGCGGCCAGCGCCAGGATCGTCGATAGGATTTTTTTCATGTTTATTCGTTTTTTGTAAGATTCTCGTTTCCGGGCCGCCGTTTCGGGGCGTCCCCGCAGCGAAGACGGTAAAAATCCGGACCGGCCGTTTGCCCGGCGGGCGGTCCGGACGATGCGTGCGGGAGCCGATCTCCGGCCCGGGGTCACTCCTCCTCTCCGCCGTCTTCTCCGGAGATGTCCTCGTCGGTCCGGAAGCGGATGTCGGCGATCACGGGACGGTGGTCCGAAGCATCGACGCCGTCTATCTGCTGGTCGCCCCGCGATACGACCTGGCAGTTCTGCACGCCGAAATGCTCGATCGGGGCGTACATGATGTAGTCGATCTTTCGGTCGGGGTCGTCCGAGGGGAAGGTGTACTGGTCGATCGGCCCCGTGTTCGTCAGGAACGAGGTCATCGTGGCGATGACGTTCGAACTCGGGATGGCGTTCAGGTCGCCGCAAAGGATCAGGTCGCCCTCCAGCTCCGTGTCGCGGATGCGGCGGATCTCGGCGGCCTGCACCAGCCGGCTGGCGTCGCCCGAGAGGTGGTCGAGATGCGTCGATGCGACGTAGAGGTCCTTGCCGTCGATCTGAACGCGGATTACGCACAGCGCGCGGTCTTCGCCGGGCTGTTCGGCGGCGCACGGCAGGCGGTAGCTGCGCGTTTCGAGGATCGGGTACTTCGACAGCACGGCGTCGCCGTACTCGCCCCCGTCGCGGTCGATGGCCTTCGAGAAGTGCCACTCCATGCCGAGCTTTTCGGCCAGATCGCGGGCCTGGTGCACGTCCTTGCCCGTGCGGTCGGTGAACACATCGACTTCGTTCAGGGTCACGAAATCGGGGTCTTGGCGACGGATCACCTCGGCGAGCGCATCCAGGTCGGCCGCATTCGCAGGGCTCGTGGCGCGGGCGCCGTAAATGTTGTAGGTCATCACGCGCAGGCTCCGGCCCTTGGGCGGAATGACCGCCTTGTCGCCGTATTTGTCGTTGTAGTTTTCGTCCTCGTTGCAGGCCGCGACGACGAGCAGCAAGGCCGCGGCTGTCAGTATTCTTTTCATAGTCGGTATTTCGTTTTAACGGTTCGTGGTGCGGGTCAGAACGCTTCGATGTCGGCGATGCAGGTCTGGTACATGTCGCCCTGCGTGGCGGTGACCGTTACGCGGAAATAACGCCCCGTCGCCTTGTGGTCGAGGTAAACCTCGTTCTCGATCCGGTTTTCGACGGTGAAGGTGCCGATGCGGGTCCAGGAGGCGTTGTCGTCGCTCACGTCCACGTTGAAAATGCGCGGATTGCCGCTGGCCTTGGGCGTGTCGGACGTGAACGGATCCGCACGGCCGCGGATCGTGAATCCGTGCAGCTCCTCGCTTTTGCCCATGTCGATCGTGATCCAGTGGGGCGGACCCGGTTTCGCATCGCGCCACTGCGTTCCCCAATAGGTGCAGGGGATGTCGTCGATCGCCGAGGAGGCTTTGCCGTTGTCGTCGTATCCGGTCTGCGCCTCGGGCTCCTCGGTAGAGAAGCCCTCCACGCTCCATCCGCTCCGGTCGATGGGGCGGAACGGATTGGTCGTGTAGGTGCCGTTGATGCGCAGGTAGGCCGTGCCGAGCGTCGGACTGACCGGCAGGCCGGGCGTCACGCGCTCGATCGTCATCGGCAGCAGGAACGTACCCACGCCGTCGAATGCGGCGCTGTTGAGCCGGATCATCACGGGCGAAGAGACGTATTTCCCCGCAGGGATCACCGCCCGGGTATCGTCGATCGTGTAGCAGGCTTCGGGCATGGCCGCATAAGAGGTCTGCTTCTCCTCGTTATAGGCATCGACCAGTTCGGCGGCCGTGCGGAATTCGACCGTGACATCGCTTTCCGGATCGCGGATGCAACTCAGGTTGGCGTAAACGGCGAACACGGTGTCGCGTTCGAGCGGGAAGGTCAGCGTGCTTTTCGAGTCGTCCTCCACGGCATTGACCGTGTAGATGAGCGTATAGGCATCGGGGTCATCGACGTTCAGGTCGCCATCGACCGGATTTTCGCAGGCGGTGACGAGCCAACAGCCTGCCAGGAGCGCCAGATATTTCGTGTGGTTCATGTTCGGATGTTTTTTGAGGATTTACCAGCCGGGGTTCTGCACGATCTGCGGGTCGCGGTTGATTTCGGACTGCGGGATAGGAAAGAGATAGAATTCGGGCCGGAAGACACGGGTCTCGAACACGGTCTTCTCGTAGAACGCCTCGTCGGTGAAGCTGTTGCCGGCATCGACGTTCATGCCGTAGAACGGCCCGGCGTCGGTCTGTTCGGCGATCAGCCAGCGGCGCGTGTCGAAGTAGCGGAGCTGCTCGAAGCAGAGCTCGATGCGACGCTCCAGCCGGATCTGCTCGCGCATGAGTTCCTGAGAGAGGCCCGACTGCACGGGACCGAGGCCGCCGCGTTCGCGAATCAGGTTAAGGTACTTTTCGATGTCCGGATTTCCCGGATCGTACTCGTTGAGCGCCTCGACGTAATTGAGCAGCATCTCGGCATAGCGCATCATCAGGAACGGCCGTTTGATATAATTGCTGTTCAGCGGATTGCTCGAAGGGGATACGTTCTTGATGGCGATGTATCCCGAGCGGGGGTAGTCCCACGTGCCCTTTTTGCCCGAACCGCCCGTATAGTAGAGCTGGATGCGGGTCTTCTGATCGCCGATCCAGTAGGCGCCGTTGAAGCAGATGTTCACGTAGAATCGCGGTTCGCGGTTGACGAACATGTTGCGCGTGCCGGCCGGAGCGAAGACCCAGCCCGATTTGGCGTCCTTATACTCCTGGGTCGAGAATCCCTTTTCCTGTTCGGCGGTGACGGCCGTACCGTCGTTCATGCGGAACGCATCGACGAGCTGCTGCGTCGCACCCATGCTCTCGTAGCCGCTGAACTGGCGGGGCGACGCCGAACGCTCCCAGCTCGACAGGTTGTTGTTGATGCGGACCATCATCACCTCGCTGTTCCAGTTCTCCAGAAAGACGTTGCGGCACGACATGTAAGGGTCGAGCGTCCCGTCGGAATGATACTCCTTATAGAGGTCGAAGATGCCCAGGTCGATGATCGCCTTGGCCGCATCCGCCGCCCGTTTCCATTTTTCGGGGTCCTTCGCAGTCGCGAAGAGGTGTTTGCCGTCCTTGTTCACGACGCCGGCGTAAGCGGGGTTGCCGTTGAACTGCGGGCTGGCCGCCAGCAGCAGCACGCGGCTCTTCAGTCCCATGCACATGGCCAGCGTGGCCCTCCCGTAATCCTTGTCGGCCTGCGAGGTGAAGTGCAGCGGCAGCCGCTTGTTGTCGATGATGTCGTCCAGCTCGCCGACGATGTAGTCCACGCACTCGTCGTAGGAGCTGCGGGGCAGGTTCATCCGCACGTCGTCGCGGTCGAGATCGCCCGGAAGCACCTCGTCGCCCAGCAGCACGCAGGGCCCGTACTGCCGCAGCAGGTTGTAGTAGAACCAGGCGCGCAGGAAGCGGGCCTCGTTCTTGTACTGCTCCACGACGAGGGGGCCGCGCGTGGGATCGTCCAGCATCTCCTGGTTGTCGCCGATGTGCTGGATGAAGTAGGTCGCCGAACGGATGCCCCGGTAGAAGTGGGTCCAGAACTCGTAGTAGTCCGACGAGGCGCTCCAGTTGCCGAGATTTATCTGATAGGAATTGTAGTCCTCGCGGTCGTAGGTGACGTCCAGATCGTCCGAGCAGGGATCCCACGGAATAGGGCTCGTGCGATGGGCTTCGTTCAGAATGTAGCTGTAAACGGTGGCGAGGTATTTCTCCGAATAGGAAGTGCGCTGGAAGACCTGTTCGATGGTGATGCGGTCGTCGGGCACCTGATCGAAGAAGTCGTCGTTGCAGGCGGTCAGTCCGATGCCGCAGGCTGCCAGCGAAAGCAAGGTTATTTGGAGTTTCATATACATGACGGGATTATTAGAAGTTGAAGTTTATGCCCAGGCTGACCGATGCGATATTGGGGTATTTCGCGCCGCGTCCGTCGCCGAGTTCTACGTCCCAGATCTTGAATGAGCTGAACGTGAGCAGATTCACGCCCTGGATGAAGATGCGGGCATTGCTCAGATGGATTCGTTTCATCCAGCGGTCGGGCAGCCGGTAGGAGAGTTCGATGTTTTTCAGACGCAGGTAGTCGGTATCCTTGAGCCACCAGGTGCTTTCTTCGTAGTTCATGTTGATGTTTCCGATCGAGAGACGGGGATAGAAGACGTCCTGGCGGGGGTTCTCCTCGGTCCAGCGGTCGGTGACGTTGCTCAGCAGGTTGCCGCGGCTCGACCCCTGCGAGAAAGGCAGTACGCCTTCGCCGCTGAGCATGGCGTCCACGTGCGCGGCGCCCTGGAACATGGCCGTGAGCGAGAGGTTCTTCCAACCCACCGAAAAGCCGAAACCGTACATGATCTCGGGCACGCTGCCCCAGCCGATAGGCACTTTGTCATACTCGTCGATCTTGCCGTCGCCGTTTACGTCCTTGTACTTGATGTCGCCGGGACGGGTGTCGCCGGTCTGCACGGGCGACGCCGCGATCTCCTCGTAGCTGTCGAACAGCCCGAGAGCCACCAGACCGAAGCGTTGCCCGACCTTGTTGCCGATGGTATTCTGCCACGGGTAGGCGACCGTGCTGTCGTCCTCGAGCACCTTGTTGCGGTTGAACGAGTAGTTACCCATCAGACTCAGCGACCAGTCGCCCCACGAATTGGCGTAGTTTACCGAGAGCTCGAAACCCTTGTTCTCGACCTTTCCGATGTTGCCGTAGGGATTGTTGATCATTCCGACATAGGAAGGAATGCTCGAACGGCGGAGGTAGATGCCCTTGCGGGACTCCTTGAAGTAGTCGAACTGGAGGTTGAGCTTGTTGTTCAGCAGGCGCATGTCCACGCCGATGTCGGTCTTGTCGGCCACCTCCCACGTCACGTCCACGGCATATTCGTCGATGGCCGTCGTTCCGTAGTTCTGGTCCATGTTCTTGCCGAAGGTGTAGCTCGTCGAGCCGCTGTCGGTTACGGTGGCCAGGTAAGCGAACCGGCGGCCGCTGATCTGGCTGTTGCCGACCTGCCCCCATGTGCCGCGTACCTTCAGGTACTGGATGACGTTCGTGAGCGGCTCGAAGAATGCCTCGTTGGAGATCACCCAGCCCAGACCCACCGACGGGAAGAAACCGTAGCGGTTCCTGGGAGCGAAGTTCTCCGAGCCGTTGTATCCGAAGTTGAATTCGGCGAAATAGCGGTCGTCGAATCCGTAGGTGAAGCGTCCGGCCAGGCCGCGGAAGCGGTAGGGCAAGGCCTCCTCGACGTTGGTCGCCTTCGTGTTGATCTCGTCGCTCTGGTTGAAGAGCAGCATGCCCGACACGTCGTGCCGCCCGAAAGAGTTCCTGTAATTGAGCGCCGCCTCGAGGTAGATCGTGCGGTCGCCCTTGGCACTGAGGCTGTAGGCGAGGTTCTCGGTGCCCTGCCGGGTCTGTTCGTAGATCAGGTTACCGTTGGCATCGCGCCCCGTGGCGTGGTAGGTGTTGGGCGACTTGGTGAATCGGTTGGAGGTGTAGTTGTAGGTGTCGAACGAGAACATACCGGTGACCGACAGCCCCTTGCAGAGTTGCTGCGTGACGCGGAGGTTCGAATATACCTGGCTGCGCCACTGGTTGGCGTAGCCCGTGGCACCGAGCTCGGCCACGGGGTTGAGCTCTCCGCCCGAGAAGGCTCCGAGCTTGCCGTCGGGATAGAGCGGGGCGATGTAGGTAGGCTGGGTGAAGTAGGCCGATTCGAAGATCGTGGCCTGCGCCGAGGCGGGATAGTTGGCGTTGGCCAGGTAGCCCTGGATGCCGAGTTTGATCTCGGTGGTGCGAAACGGATTGAGCGTCAGGTTGGCCGTGACGTTGTAACGCCGGTAGTAGGTGTTCGAATTGTAATCGGCGAGTTTCGTGTCCTTGTACATGCCGTCCTCGTCGTAATAGGCCAGTCCGATGTAGTATACGGCCTTGTCCGATCCGCCCGACACATTGACGTTCGCCGAGCGGTTGTGGCTGTAGTCGCGCAGGATCTCGTCCATCCAGTCCACGTTGGGGTAAAGGTAGGGATCGGCATGCGTACGGGTCTTCTCGATCACCTCGCGGCTGTACAGCGCCCCGCCTCCGCGGGTCATCGAGGCTTCGTTCGACATCTCCATGTAGGTGGCGCCATCGACGAAATCGGTGATTTTCGTCGGCGTCGTGATACCCTCGGTGTAGCGCACGGTGAACTTCGGCCGTCCTTTCGATCCGCTCTTGGTGTTGATGATGATGACGCCGTTCGCACCGCGCACGCCGTATACGGCCGTCGCCGAGGCATCCTTGAGGATCGAGAAGCTCTCGATATCCTCCGGATCGACGTTGGAGAACGAGCGGGGCACGCCGTCCACGAGCGTCAGCGGTGCGCTCATGCTGGCCGTCAGGGTCGAGATGCCGCGGATGTAGATGTCCGCATCGTCGAAGCCCGGCTCGCTGGTCCGCTGCACGGAGACCAGACCGGCGACACGGCCGGCGAGCCCCTGCGAAAGATTCGCCACGGGCACCTTGAGCTCCTCGACCTCTATGCTCTGTTGCGAGCCGATGACGCTGATCTTCTTCTGCACGCCGTATCCGACCACCTCCACGGCATCGAGTATGGCGTCGTTCTGCTCAAGCACGACGTCGAGCTGGCCGCGTCCGGCAACGGCCACATCCTGTGTCTTGTAACCCACGTAGCTGAACTCCAGCACGTCGTCGGGCGACACGTCGATCAGGTAGTTTCCGTTGATGTCGGTGGCCGTACCGATATTGGGCCGCTCCTTCACGAAGACCGTCACGCCGATCAGAGGATCGCCGTTGCGGTCCCTGACCGACCCCATGACGCGCAGCGAAGTCCGCTTTTCGGCTTTGTCCGCCGCTGCGGCCCTGCCGATGACGATCTGCCGTCCGGAGAGTTTCCAAGTGTTTTCCGTTCCTGCGAAGAGCACCTCGAGCACATCTTCGACGGTTTGGTCCGAGACGCTGATCGACACCCGGCGAGAGGCGTCGAGAACATTGTCGTAATAGACGAAAATACAGTCGCTTTGGTCTTCGATGCGGGCGAATACCTCCTTGAGGGGGACATTCTGCAGATCGAGCGAGATGCGGGCATCCGGGGCGGACGTCTGTGCGACGAGAGAGCCGAACGACCCGATTGCGGCCAGCAAAAACAGGACTTTTATCCGTAGCAGACGGGATAATCGCTTATTATCGGGCACAGGGTCCCCGATATTGCCATTTTTGTTGTACATTTGCAATGAATTGAAGTTTAGAACAAGGTAACTTTTAGATTTCATTTCGTGCCGGACAGCGTTGGGGGACACTGCCCGGCTTTTTTCAGTTCGGGTTGCGGTTTTCCATAGGCATTCGGTTTGGGTTGTCGTCGTGTTCTTTTCGGAGGGTTTGTACCGAGGAGAGCCGGAATCCATTCTCGGAGACCCGGAAACGGATCGGGGCCGTGAGCGAGAGGATACGCAGCACCTCGCCGGGATCGTCGTTGAGTTCGAGTTTTCCCGAAATGGTCATGACACCGACTTCGGGGGAACAGTCGAACGCCCGGTTGTAATACCGCGCGAGCCGTGCGAGCACGTCGGAGAGCGGCGTGTTGTCGAAGCGGTAGTATCCGTGGATCCAACTGATGTAATCTTCGGCACGCACCTCGCGGATGCGGAACGTGCCGGCCGTGTCGAGCGAAGCGCGCTGGTCGGGCACGATCCGGATGCCGCGCTCGGGGGCGCCGGCCGGCGCAACGCTCACCGATCCCGAGCGGAGCACCACCTCCTGAGTCCGGTCGCGCCCGTAGGAGGAGAGGTAGAACCGGGTTCCCAGCACGCGGACGTCCATTTTCCCGGTGTGCACGGTGAAGGGACGTGCGGCATCGTGGGCCACCTCGATATAGATTTCGCCTTCGGCGTAGATCTCGCGGCTGTCGTCGCCGAATGCCGAGGGGTAGATCAGCCACGATCCGGCATTCACCCACACGCGGGTGCCGTCGGCCAGCGTCAGAGTCGTCTGCTTGCCGTAGGGAACGAGCAGTTGGTTGAATGCGGCCACCTCCTTTTTCTCGATCGGCTCCCGGGCGTCTTCGTTGATATGGATCTCGGCGGCATCGTAACGGATCGAGGATCTCTTCTCCTCGATCCGCACCGGCCTCCGCTCCGAGAGGACGAGCCGCGCCTCCTTTCCGGTATAGACGGGGGCCTCCGCCGTTTGGACGAACTCCCGGATGTCAGGGATTTGCCGCTCCGCCTTGCCGCGGAGGAAGAATCCGGTGACCAGCAGCGCGGTGCAGACGGCCGCGCAGGCGGTTCCGACGAGACGCCGCCGGACCGCGCGGCTGCGCCGGACGACCGGCGCAGCGGGATGCCCCTCCGGTCCTGCGATCCGTTCCGTGAGGCGGCGGTAGGCCGCTTCTGCATCGAAGCGGGTGTCGGACAAGTGCCTCCCGCCCCATGCGTCGTAGGCCTCGAGGTAGCTGTGGCGGTGCTCCTCCGAAGAGCGGAGCCAGTCGAGGAGTTCGGCCTGCTCGGCATCGGAAAGGCTCCCGCCGTCGAGGTGGCGGGCGATCAGTCGGTCGATATGTCGGTTTTGCGCGTCCATCTACCCTATTCACGGATCAGGGGGCCGAATCCCTACCTTTCCGGCCGAAAAAAGATTGCGCTCCGTCCGAAACGGAGCGGGGAGCCGCAGCCTTTGCCGCAGCTCCCCGCCGTGTCCGTTCCGGACGGACCCCGTTACCGGTAGATCCGGGCGGCGAATCCGCCTCCGGGGGCCATCCGCACCGTCAGTTTCTTGTCCGCGGGCAGAGGCTCCGTCCGCATCACGTAGTCGCAGGCGGCGCGGTGGGCGTTCCTGCCGTCGCTGAAACTCTCGACCTTCCAGCCGTCGCCCTCGAGGAACGAGAGGTCGAGCACCACTTCACGGGCGTCCCAGTTCGTCAGCGCCCCGACGTACCACATGTCGCCCGACTGCCGGGCGACGGCGATCCGTTCGCCGAGCTTGCCGTCGAGTGCGACCGTGCGGTCCCAGACGGTCGGTACGGCGGCGATGAAGCCGAAGCATTCGGGCTCCTCGAGGTAGTTCGACGGCGAGTCGCAGAGCATGTTGAGCGGCGATTCGAAGACGATATATTCGGCCAGTTGGCGGCAGCGGGTACCCTGGCTCATCGGCTCCGTATTGACCGGGCGGTAGTTCCGCCGCGCAGCATTGCGCATGGCGCCCTGCGTGTAGTCCATCGCTCCGGCAACCATACGGATGAAGGGCATGGTGACATCGTAGGTCACCTGATCGACCGTCTCGGGCGACCACTTCATCTGTTCGAGACCGAAGACACCCTCGTAATTGACCACATTGGGCCACGTGCGGCTCAGACCCGTCGGCTTGAAGATGCCATGGAAGTCGAGCAGCATGCGGTGCTCGGCGCAGACGCGTGCGGCGCGGTGGAGAAAATCGACGATCTTCTGGTCGTCGCGGTCCATGAAATCGACCTTGAAGCCCTTGACGCCCATTCGGGCGAAGTGGCTCACGACCTGTTCCAAGTCGCGTTCGAAAGCATGATAACCGGCCCAAAGGATGATTCCGACGTTCCGTTCACGGGCGTATGCCACCAACTCACGGAGGTCGATTTCGGGCACCACCTGCATCAGGTCGGCCTTCTCGTTCACGGCCCACCCTTCGTCGAGGATCACGTATTCGACGCCGTTCCGCGAAGCGAAGTCGATATAGTACTTGTAGGTCTCGTTGTTGATGCCGGCCTCGAAGTCCACGCCGTAGAGATTCCAGTCGTTCCACCAGTCCCACGCCACCTTTCCGGGCCTGATCCACGATGTGTCTTCGATCCTGGATTCGGGCGCCAGACGGTAGATCATGTCGTTGTCGAGCAGCTCGCGGTCCTCCCTGGCGACGACGACCGTGCGCCACGGAAACGCCCGCTTGCCGACGGTCGAAGCGATGTACCCCTCACGTTCGCGCACGAGCATCTGCAACCGGTTGTGCCCTCCCTGCTCCTCGCGCTTGGGATAGGGGGCGAAAACGCCGCGCAGTTCGGGCGTTTCGCCGTTGCCGCGCAGGTAGAGCCCCGGATAGCCTTCGAGATCGGCCTCCGTTATGACCAGTTTGTAGCCTCCGTCGAGCTCGACGAGCGCCGGGAGGAAGATCAGCCTTCCGGGGTTGAGCTCCGTGATCCGGGCCGTGGTGTAGGTGTTCTCGAACGAGTTGAAGAACTGGCTCTCGAAATCGAAATCCCTGCCGCGTGCGACATAGGGTACGACGGCCCGGCAATCCGCTGGGAAGGAGAAGGCAACGCATTCGTCCCCGATGCGGAGCGTGCCCTCCCGGTCGGTGGTGAAGCGGTAGGCCAATCCGTCGTCGTAGAGACGGAAGACAAGGCCGAAGTCGCCGCGGAACGAGAGCATCAGTTGGTTGTAACGCTCCCCGACCCGGCTTTTCTTGTAGAAGGGCGAGGCGATCGACCGATCGACGGAGCTCTTTTCCGCCCGGACGACACGGGCGTTCCGCCCGAGCACCTCGCCGTCTTCGAGGGTCATGGAGACGGGCGACGGAGCGAGCAGCGGCGTGTCGCCGGCATCGAGAGCTACGCGGATCTCCTCCCCGACGGTCACCGTCGTGCGGAGGTTGCCGTCCGGCGAGGACAGCGAATAGATTTTCTGTGCCGCGAGGGTCGCGGGGATGCAGGCCAGGCCGAGCATCAGCAGAAGCGGTTTGAGGTTCATAGTCGGTTTCGTCAAACAAAATTAAGCAAAATACGATATTCCCATCGGGCTGCCTTTTCAGGCTGCTGTTCATTCTATTACACGGACAACCGACGCCATACCCTACGTCGTGGCATCGATTTTCGGTCCGGAAACCGGACATTTCCGAAAAAACGCCGGGCGGAAGGCCCTGCGTTTCCGAATTTTCATTTCTATTCGTTACAAGAGAGACCATGCTGCTTTTGAGTAGCCCGGCATGTCCGACGGCACAACAATACAATCGGTATAACGGTTTCAGTCCCTGCTATGTTCCGCTTGCATTATGCGAGCAGGGCGACAAGGGCGCAGGACTGCATCCGTGTTCGGGTTTCCTAAGACCTACTTCAGGGGCCGACACCGGGCCCCTTCATTTTCGGCAGGGTGTCATGCTTTAACCCGAAACCGTCACGCATCGCCAACGGAACAGCAACCGGATATTGCTTGTCAGGAATATTCGATCCGGAAGATGATGCTGAAGAGATTGATCCATGTCGCAACCAACCAATACCGACACGAGGAAGGACACACAAATCACGGATTGTCAACGAAACATATGAGATCACGATTTTTACGGTAGATTATATATTTAAAGAATGTCGACAAAGAAAACTCCCCGGAGTCAATGACACCGGGGAGAAGAGGTATGTTGCACGGTTTTATGTATCACAAACGGCGATTTCAGGGCATTTCTTGCTACGCAACAGGCATCCGCGATACATGGCAGAAAAGAAGAATAAACATCAATTCATTAATTGTCAAACATTTACAAATGATAAAAACATAACCTGGACCTATTCTTTATCCGCGTTATGTATCAATATATTTCAGTTGTTTTTCTTTTCACAGGCCACTATTTCGTAGTAATTGCTCTATATTTCAATGCTTTTTATTCGACAACATAAAAATATGAAATTTATTTCATGATATCAAATCTGACAAACTGTCATTTTTATGACAACGTTTCCCCGCGGCATCCTGCTCTATAATCATACTGTTCATTTCTCTAAAATAGCATAACAATCAAGGGAAGTTGTGTTTAGCCAATCATCCAGTTTTTGTCCATAACGTCGTCAGTCAGCGCTCGACACGCATGGGATTGTTCCGGAAATCCTCATACGACAACCGGATGCCCTCCTCCAACTCCGTTTTATAGGTCCAGCCTAATGCTGTGGCTTTCGAAATATCGAGCAGTTTGCGCGGCGTACCGTTAGGTTTCGTCGTATCCCACTCGATCGTTCCCTCATAGCCTACGACATTCGCCACAAGTTCGGTCAATTCTTTGATGGTAACCTCCTTGCCCGTTCCGGCGTTCACCGTTTCGTTCCCTGAATAACTGTTCATCAGGAAGACGCACAGATTCGCAAGATCGTCCACATAGAGAAATTCGCGCAACGGAGTTCCGTCGCCCCAACAGGTAACGCTTCTTGCACCAGACTTCTTTGCCTCATGAAAGCGGCGAATCAGGGCCGGCAGTACATGACTGTGTGTCGGGTGATAGTTGTCGTTTGGTCCGTAGAGATTTGTCGGCATCACCGAGATATAATCCGTACCATACTGACGATTCAGGTATTCGCAATACTTCAGTCCCGAAATTTTCGCAAGCGCATAAGCCTCGTTCGTTGGCTCCAGTGCCGAAGTTAGCAGACAACTCTCCGGTATCGGCTGCGGTGCCAGACGCGGGTAGATGCATGATGATCCCCAATTGCCTCTCTTAGCTTTTAAACATTCACGCATGTAAAAAAATCTCCGTAAATCCTTTTGCTAAAAAGATTCCAATTTTAGACCGGAGATTTAAATATGTTCTACGAAAAATTCTCAGCCAACTTTTATGACGAACTCATCTACCACGGACATTTACCAATCCATCCACAGTTTACTGTCATATCGCCAACTGTCATTCAACGCCTCCGACAAGACTTTGTTGGAAAATACCATCAAAATGGAGTCCGTCTCCTCTGCTCTTATCCCATTGGCATATCCTTCAGGAATATACAATATCTTGCTCTCGTCAGCCGACAAGTGAAAGACTTCCGGCTGCAAGTCCAATGACGGATGCTCCCAATTGTCAATCTTCACGAAAGCCGTTGTGAACGAGCCTTTCACTGCATAAAACCATTTCTTTTCGTACTGGTGTGCATGCCAAGCTCTGATAATTGATGTGTCTTTCTGGTGGATGATATAAAAGCGTTCCACTTCTCTCATATCCCAACTATTTACATGGGAAATCTGGCCTCTGTAATCAACAGATATTCCACCTTCTATTATCCTGATCCTATTCATAATCAACTTCCCCAAAATAAAGTATTAATATCGTTAATGATTTTATTCCTGCTAAAAACAGTATTCAGCAATTGGGAGGAATTATCAAAAAATCTTTCCATTCGATCCTTCGGGAAGTCCAAAAATGCCTCAAATCCCCTTGCAATGTCTTTAATGTCCGAAGGATGTGCCGATATACCCAATTGGTATTCTTCCACTAACCTTTTCACCTCCCCTTTGAATATGGCAAATATGGGTTTATGGGTAGTCAGGTAAGCTTGAAATTTGGAAGGGATCATTATCTCATAGAGTGGCGTATCTTTCAGTGATATTATTAACACATCACTGGCTTCATAATAATCGGACATTTCCGAAAGCGGCTTCCTCCCCATAAAATTCACATTACAAATTCCCTCTTTAGTAACTATATCCTTCAGTTCTGCCAAATAGGAGCCATCACCTATTATGTTCAGAAAAACGTCCGAATGCTTCTCCGAACATTTGGAAAAACCCTGCACAATATTCTCCAAATTCTGTACTTTTCCGATGTTTCCGGCAAAAGTGAAATTGAACCTCCCTGGCAATGACCGCGTCTTCTTGGGGGCATATTCCATTAGCGACCAATTAGGAACGAATACGACCTCTTTGTTTGGCACATAACGATGAATGCGCTCAATAAATCCTTTGCATGATACTAATATATGATCGCAGTTCCGATATGTCCATCCGACAAAACGATCCAAGCAAAAGCCTAGCCAGCGAGTTCTCTTAAAGCCATAGTCATACACGGTTTCAGGCCACAAATCCTGCGTCCAAATTGTCACTTTTGCACCAAAGAATTTTTTCATCAGGATACCTGCCGTAGCCAAAGTGAGTGGGCCTGTTTGGTAAATAAATACCCTGTCGAAGTGGCGACCGATAAACAATATTATCCAAAAACTCCAGAATACAAAAGAGAAATAATTGAGAATCTTTATCAATGTACTTTTCTCATACCCTTGCCATACCGGAAAACGATGCACTTTAACTGTATTAAAATAAGTCGTCTGATATATTTTGTTCTTATATCCTTTATAGACTTTGCCAAATGGATAAGAGGGAGCACGGGTCAAGACTTCAAAATCATAATGTTCTTTTTCCCACTCCTCGGCTAAATCATTAATTAAAAAATCCTCCGGATAAAAAACTTCTCCTATTACTAATGCTTTTCTCTTGCTACTCATCAGCTATCATATATATTGTGCCATACAAATCTTTATGAATCAACATCCATTCGTATTGCTCCAATAACATAGACTCATAATCAGGAACTTTATAATCAAATTTTTCAGATTTTGCGATGGACTTATCTATTCCATTCCCGTCGAAAGGAAGAATCTCAATATCTTTGCGATTCCAAATCCTTTTAAACAGTCTCAACAGGTCGTATTTACTAATGCCTGTCCCATTACTTAATTGAACCAATCCGGTTTGATTCCGCGTGATTGCATAGTCTATTGCTTTCGCCAATTCCAATGTAGTGACACCGCTCCAGATAGCAGTCCTAAATCCATTGACAGAGCCATGCTGATTCATAAACCAATGGAACAACCCTTCGCCGTTCTTTTTCAATTCCGGTCCGATAATAGAGGTGCGTATGGTCAGGTCTTTGTCATTAATGATTTCTCCCAAAGCCTTGCTCCGTCCATACACATCATCGGCATCCCGAAAATCTTCTTCCGTATAATTCCCACGCTTGCCGGAAAATACGCAGTCCGTACTGATATGAATAAGTTTTGCATCTATTTCGTCAGCCAACTTTTTCAACAAATGCGGGAAATACGCATTTATCAGGATGGCGTTATCCGGATGCTCTTTTGAGCCTTTAACCAATACTCCTACACAATTCAATATAATTTCCGGTCGTACACGGTGAACCACATCTTTTACCATTTCCCTGTCAGACACATCCACTATGATACTGCTTTTAGTCAGCGGAGTGCGGAACACGGCATTGACAATCTCATACTTGCCTGTGCTTTGGAGATAGTAATAGACAATGTGTCCGGCCATGCCCGTGGCACCGAACAACAAAATCTTTTTCATCTTAAAAAACTTATTATCAGATTGTTTTATGCCATACTGTCCTATTTATATAATCGGTATAAGAGAGAATAATGCGGACTACTTTTTTCGACACATTGTCTGCTGAGTAGTCAGGAATGGAATGAATAACCTCTTTCCCATTTCCATATTGAGAAGTAACTACATCTATCGACTCCAGTATCCGTTCCGCATTCAACCCAGTCATAACCAATGTTCCTTCATCCATACCTTCGGGACGTTCGTGTGCCTGACGTATAGTGATAGCGGGAAAATGCAGAATGGAAGATTCTTCCGTAATTGTACCACTGTCCGAAATTACGCAGAAAGCATTCTGTTGTAGCTTCACATATTCCATAAAGCCGAAAGGTTTCATAAATTCAATCAGCGGATTGGCATTCACAAAACCGATTGACTCCAACTTCTTGCGAGTGCGCGGATGAGTAGAAACGATTACCTTTTTATGATACTTTTCTGTGATGGCATTCAAGGAATCAAGCAAATCAGCAAAATTTCTCTCCGAATCCACATTCTCCTCTCTGTGCGTACTCACAATGAAATACTCATTTTTCTCCAAATGCTCTTTCTCCAATACATTATTCCGATCTATCTCTTCTTTATAATACAATAACACCTCCGTCATCGGAGAGCCTGTCTTTATAACGGTCTCTGGACGCAATCCTTCCGCAATCAAATACCTGCGGGCATGTTCTGAAAGCGGCATATTAATGTCGCTTAGGTGGTCCACAATCTTGCGGTTAATCTCTTCAGGCACACGCTGATCGAAGCATCGGTTACCTGCTTCCATATGAAAAATGGGGATTTTCTGACGTTTGGCAGAAATGGCGGAAATACAACTGTTCGTGTCGCCATACAGCAAAAGGGCGTCGGGCTTCATCCGGTCCATCAGTTCGTCCGATTTTTGGATTACGTTGGCAATAGTTTCCGTTGCATTCTTTCCTGCCGCATTCAGGAAATAGTCCGGCCTGCGTATGCGCAGTTCTTGGAAGAATATTTCATTCAATTCATAATCATAGTTCTGTCCGGTATGTACTATGATGTGTTCCGTATATTTGTCGAGTTCGGCCATCACCCGACTCAACTTGATTATCTCCGGGCGAGTGCCGACAATGGTCATTATTTTCAACATAATATTGGCTATTGATTACTCACTCCTTATCTCACGCGCTTTGGCTTTTGTTTCCAATCCTAAATCTTCACGGATAAAGCGTAGTTTCATCAGCAATTCTTTCATACCCTCCACATCAAGACGGTGCGTGTTGTGGCTATGGTAGTCCTCCACCTTTGAAACCACTTCATTTCCTTTCGTAAAATACTTGTCATAATTCAAGTCGCGGGTGTCACAGGGAATCCGGAAATAGTCACCCATGTCGATCGCCCTAGCCATCTCCTCTCGGGTCACCAGTGTCTCATACAATTTCTCGCCATGTCGAGTACCGATGATCTTCACTTCCGTATCCAGATATTTTGGAGTAATCTTTCCGTATATCTCTTTCAGTGCCTGAGCCAATATATTTAGTGTGGCCGCCGGAGCTTTCTGTACGAACAAGTCTCCGTTATGAGCATGAGTAAAGGCATATACCACCAAATCCACCGCGTCATCCAGTGTCATCATGAACCGCGTCATGTTCGGATCGGTGATGGTGATAGACTTGCCATCTGTCATCTGCTCCACCCACAGAGGAATCACCGATCCGCGACTCGCCATCACATTACCGTAGCGCGTGCAACAAATAGTAGTCTTAGCCCCTTCTCCTAGTTCACGACCTTTTGCCACCGCCACCTTTTCCATCAATGCCTTGCTCATTCCCATGGCATTGATAGGGTAAGCCGCCTTGTCGGTAGACAATACAACTACGCTTTGCACACTGTGTTCTATAGCTGAATTCAGCACGTTTTCTGTGCCCATGATATTCGTACGCACAGCTTCCACCGGGAAGAACTCACAACTGGGCACTTGCTTCAAGGCAGCTGCGCTGAACACATAGTCCACTCCTTTCATGGCAACGTCCACCGATGATTTGTCGCGCACGTCGCCTATGTAGAATTTCACCTTGGGATTTTGTAGCGCATGGCGCATGTCATCTTGTTTTTTCTCATCTCTCGAAAAAATGCGTATCTCCCTGATGTCACTGCTGAGAAAACGGCGTAATACCGCATTACCGAAAGAACCTGTTCCTCCAGTAATCAATAAAACTTTGTTTTTAAATATGGACATGTTATCTTGTTATTATATTATGATAATACTTCAAGTGATTTTCGGTCATCCGTTGCGAGGTGAATTCCTTGTTTGCTTTAACACGGGCGGCTTCGCCTAACTGCTCTTTCCTGCTATAGGCCGATTCAATGGCTTGTTGCAGAGAATCGGTATTGTCAAGGGTGAAGAAACGAACTTCATTCTCATTGAATATTTCATGGAACACTGGAATATCGGAACAAACGATGGCCTTTCCACCCAAGGCTGCTTCCACCATGGCCATTCCGAATCCTTCGGAATAAGACGGCATCATATATATATCGAAATAATGCAAATAATTGCAGGGGAATTCCTGATAAGGGAAAAAATACACTCTGTCCGCAACTCCAAGTGTCTGAGCTTGTTCTTTCAGCATGTTGATCTCCGGCCCCTCTCCTATGACGGCAAAGGCATAATCTTGCAAGAATGGAAGGACCTGGATGACCTGAGCCAATCCCTTACAATGAACTACGAAAGCATAGGTTCCTAACAATTTGTTTGTGGATTTGACCTTTGTCAAGATTTCCGCGATTCTTCCATCCGTCTTTCCGTCTATTTTCATCACACAACCATTATGAATGGTAGTTATCCGGGTTTTGATGCGTTTTTGGTAGGAAGCCTTCAGCAGATTCGATATACTTATTACCCCGTTGAATTTTGACTGTATATAGCACCAACAAGCAGTAAATAGGCGAGCCATTATCGGATTGTACTGATCGCGAAAAAGATAGTAGGTATCCTGGTGGAGAGTTGAGACTATTTTTGCCCGGTGAATGTATTTTCGCCACCGAAATACGTATATATCGGGGCGCAGACAATGACTGTGAATTACATCATATCGATCAAAATCAATGGGAGTTCTCATCCGAATATGCCGTGTTGGGCATTTAAACGTCATCTTGGATGATGTTTCATCCAAATAAAAGATCTCAGGCTCATGCCCCCATTTTACCAAATAATCCGTTATATTCTTTACGACTACTATAGGGCCTTGATTACGCAAGGATGGAAGAATATAAGCTATCCTCATGGAACTCTATTAAAAATTTAATTTTCCAACAAAAAGAATGAATATTTGTCTTCATAAAACCAAATAAAGATGTAACGCACAGAGTAAATCAAAAAGTAGCAGGACAATAGAATCAAGAAATATCGTTTTTCGGTTGTCGGCTTAGCCGTTTGGAAATAGAAAGCCAGTAAAAAGAAATAAGAAAATATAAAATATTGACATGCCCTCGTTAAAAAACCGAAATTCATTGTCAGGGCCAATAAGAGCATGAATACATAAAACATATTATGGTAGAATCTTCCCCAATGCGTACTGCATAGCTCTTTTCTATACCTTATTGCGATATATCCGAATGGGATTGCCTCGATGAAAGTCAATACATTTAATTTCCGGAAATCATCATCCGCCACATATTTTCCTAATTTCTCTCCCAATCCGTCGGATATGCCTACTACCGACAAACCGTGTTGCATTAATGACAGGAATAAGCTGTCCATTACCCCTGTAATACTTAATACCATTAAAATAGCAAATCCTACAATGAAATACCCGACATTGAAATTTCTGTTGAAAAAGAGTGCCAACAGACTTAGCAGGGCAGTGAAATGAAATAAGGAAGCAGAGAAAACAACCAAGAAAAATTTGCCCCGATTGCCTTTCACCAGATAAGGGAATCCCCAAGCCCAAACGATAGACAAAGCGATTGCCTGCCTTAACAGAATAAAATTGTACTGTAAATATAAACGAGAGGCAAAAAAGAATAGCAAAAAGAAATAGGCATATTTAATGTTATTGTTTCTCAGGCTTTTGTATAATAGAATAATTAATATACAATTGGTAAACAGCAGGTATAGGTTATAATGACTTCCGAACAATAGGGTACAGAGGGAGGAGTAAAGGAGGTAACCCGGTTCCATCGATTTGATCTCATAACCAGCGGACGCGTATTCTTGAAAAAAATCAGGAATATACAATGGGGAAAGATAGATATTCTTGTAAGTGCCATAATCAAAGACAGGAAGATCATAACCCACTTCGTAATGGCTCCATCGTCCTCCGGCAAAAACCATAAGTATGCACAGAGCAAAAAGGAGGAGCACACGTTTATGCGGTGGCGAGATTTTGAGAGGAAGTGCATCTAGCTGGGCCAACATCCAAAAACACAGTACGAAGAGAAGAAATGGAATGATGTTGGAAATCATGGGATGTTCAGAAACGTTTGAGTATATCCAGCAATTTCAGATCAGGACGGAATAAGAATGTCAGTCCATCTACCACGCAGACATCTTTATAACGATTAAATGTGTGTAGTCCGTCAGGATACTGCTTATCAGGTTCCAAGACAGTAATGGCCTTTTCTTCTATGGATGAAGAAGAAAGCTTATTCACCCGACATAGGCGCAAGGCCTCTCCGTAGCTATGTACACAACTTTGCACGGCAGAATAGACCGTACCGTCAACGGTGAAAAAATCACCACCCCTCCGTGCACAATCCGGCCTGCTATTAATTACGGGTTGGGAACTTACTGATTTATATCCTTCTAACAGTCTATCTGATTGCCAGACGAAAAGGTCAGAATGCTCTTTTATGCCTGGTAACGAGCCGAATAGCAAGTACTTACTGTTATTACGGATAATTACTGGATCTATTACAGGTTGCTCCACGAGAGTACTTACCCAATATAACGTTCCTTCAGTAGCATCGTAACGATAGGCATGTAACTTTCCGCTTTCTGAGTTTTCGGGAATTACATAGATGTCGGTCTCTGTACGGTAAATGAAAGGGAAACTCAGATGCGTAGGTAAGTCTAACAGTACTTTCCGTCGTATCAACTGATAGGTATCCCGTTTAATTGTCAACAATGTGATACGTCCGCGCCGGTCTTTGTATAAATACTCTTCTACTAAGACTTTGATCTCATTTCCTGACACAGTTAATATAAATGGGTCGGCAAAAAACCGATCCTTATAAGAATGTGCCATCCAGTGGATTGCCACATTACCGGACATTACCTGTTCGTCAAAGTTGAAAAAACCTATGTTATAATGCCACAGGCTGAATTTCCTGAATATTGGGAGCATATTCGGATTTTAATTAGATTTAAACATATGGAATAATGCAGCTGCTAACCTGTGGGGAGCCAATGCTAAGAAAGGTTTTATATCTCCCCGACAAAAGTATTTGTACGCTGAAGCATGCCGCAAATCATGGAACCATCTTCTGAATGATAGTCCTATTGCTTTCATATTTACCAAGTCACCAAACTCGTCAATGAATGTATAACTGGTTTCAGGTATAGTGAGGTCATCTATCTTAAGCGTATTTGTGTTTGCCCGGTAATAGATATATGGTACGAAAATTCCGGCTTTGTGGAAATAATGGGAAGTCCCATCGTTCCGGAGATTGATTTCATAGAAATAAGGGACACCATCCATCATACCAAATTCCAAACTGAACGGTCCGTAGTAATCTAACCGTTTCAGAAAAGCATACACTTCGGATAAATGAGGAAAGAGTTTTCCTGTTTGCGTGGTGATGATTCCATAGGAAGCATCGCCTCCTTTCAGATACCAGCGCTTTTTTTGAAATGCGCCCGGTAGCCAGGTTCTGCCGTCAGGCAAGCGACAGCCTATCAGCAATACCTCGTATTCCTTGTCGATATATTGTTGTATCAGAAAATCCTCGGCGTGCCGTGATGCCGTCACTGCTTGCAGGACCTCGTCTTTAGTTTGACACTTATGCAGAATTTCTTTTTTTCCTGTGATACTATTCTGGGGTTTGACAATACAAGGATATATAATTCCCTCCGGTAGTCTTTGGCCTTTCTTGTAACGGACCGTCATAGGTACATGCAATCCTGATTCCTCGGCTAATTTTACTTGCAGTTGTTTTCCCATCAGTGAACCTACGACACCTTGTTTTCCGGCGTTCGGAAATCGGTAATATCCTGCCAGTTTGTTGAAATGCGCGTCCAATGCGTTTTCTGCTTTATCTGAGGTCGGCAGTATGACTGCATTCCGCCATGCCTCCTTTCGGCTTATAAGAAAAGAGACGCCTTGTGCTTCACTATCTACCCGTTTATACTCTTTCACCCCTTTAGACAGTAGCACAGTGTCGAAGCGGGATTCCGACACCAATAATAGGAAGTACGCTACCTGTTTGTCGAACATGCACCGCACCACGCCCAGTGTATTGTAGTTGGAGTTTCCGAAAACGATCAACCTGTTCATTGCGGAATATTTTTCAGCGTACACCACTTTTTATTTCCGAAATTGATAATGTGGAATTTCCCTATCGTTTGCAGACCGCATTTAATTTGTGCTCTGATGGACGGACGGTTGTAAGCCCATATTGCGACATAACACTTTTCAATACCATGTTTCTTCATTTCATATAATCTCCAAATTACCATATAGTTATGCAATCCCAGTCTTCTAAATCTCGGATGACAATAACTGTCGAGCAGCAAGGCAGATCGCTTTTTAGGAAATCGAAATCGGCTTTGGATGATTATTTCCTCGTATTGAACCCAAGAAGAAAAGGCCAGTTCTCCATTTACGAATACGCCATACGCTTTAGCTTTCGGATTGGCAAACCGTTCGAGGTACAATTGTTTCTTGTTTGCATCTAAGAAAGATGGCTCCCAAAGTCTGTTCTCGTAATCGTGAATAGACAGTTCCTTTACGGTAAATTTTTCTTCGGGCAATTCAGGAAGGTTATTCAGATCCCGCGCCATTAGATAATACTTCTCCCACGAGAAACCGAACAACTTTCGCAAAACAGTTTTTATTAGGATGAGCAACGTAACACACCAACCATACAAGATCAACCTTTCCCGGAATTTACCCAGTAGATGATTTTCTTTAATTGACATATGACTTTATGTTTTTCTTGTTTGGTTAATCCCAATAAAAAGACGATCATAAGTGTAAGAGATGCGTATACGATCACTGACCCGGCAAAATCCGCAAAAGAATGTACCGATAACAAGGGTTTCAAACATGTTGCTATTAGAGAAATAACCAAAGTAACCGCAGTAATTCTTACCAAGACTTTTTTTAAATATGTTAGAAATGGCAACTCGATATTTCTTACGGAATAAAATAGTTTGTATAAGTACACTACGATAGAAACTGTGAGATAGACACCAAAGACCAACAAAGGGTGTGGCCAGATTTTGAACAGATAAAACGAAATTGGCAAGACTCCTATGAATAACAAGCCTGAAGCTATCTGAAAATATTTAATTTTTCCGGTGGCGGAAACTCCTGCATTCAAAGCTTCGGATAGCGTATTTACCAATGAAATAAGAAGAATAATCCGTATAAATTCAACAGAATATGCAGGAACACTCGTAAGCCACAATCCTAACACATAATTCGTCTCGAGAAGAATGGGAAGGGATAACAATAACATCAGGAAATAGGCATATTTAGAACTTGCCATCACGAGTGAATGAAACTGTACCTTATCATTCAGCGCATAATTCTTGGTTATCTGAGGATTTATAGCCATCTGAAAGTTTTTTGAAAATGAAGATACTGCCATCTCAACCTGTACAGCTATTCCTCTGGCAGCATTGACTGCCGGATTAAAGAATATATTCAATAAGATATTGATACCCTGCCCACAAGCTATGATACTGGCATTGTTGAACAAGGTCCATCCGCTGAAACCTAATATCTGTTTGAATTTCGATCGATTGAAGTCCCAACTAAACCGGATGGTCGGGATATGCAACCTGCAATACAACGTATAGCACATCCGTACAAATAGTTGCGTGAGAGATAACAAAAAGGCATAAACAATAAGTTTGTCAGAAAACCGGTATGTGATGATGAATGCAACTACGAGGCGCAATACCGCTTCCAACAGGGAGATATAGGCGAATGCCTGCATTTTTTCATATGCAACGATTGCGCCATTGTACGGAGTGCACAACGTCATTACAATGCAGTTCAGGATGGAAAATTGGTAGACCCAGCGAGCTGCATGCATTCTCTCCGGAGGAATAGTGAGATGTACTTCTAATAAATATAATCCGATGCTTTCGGCTAATATAAAAATCAAGGCTGCAATTAACCCGTGAATTATTACGCATGTGCTAAACACTTGCCGGACCTGATTTCCATTTCCCTGGCCTAATTCATATGCAATGTAACGCTGTGCAGTCAACGACATAGCCCCATTTATGAAAGCGAAAAGGCTGACGATCCCTCCTACAACATTGTATATACCATAGTCTTCTACTCCTAATGCTGCTAATATCACCCTTGATGTATATAGGGATATACCCATAATAAGCAGCATCCTTATAGAAAGGAATATGGAATTTTGGGCAATACGCTTGCTATTCTCAGAGAGGTTTTGTGTCATGGCATTCCGTCAAATTGAATAATTAAGAAGAGTGAGTTCTTTACACATAGAATCCAAATAGATGGAAGCCATTCGCATCATATAAAGACAGATTTTCTGGTATTAGGCCAAAAAATACGCTCTCTATTCTTTAGCCACCAGACATACCCATCGTCGAAGTATTTGATCGCTACGATCTGGCACAGCG